>ERZ1034913.690-NODE-690-length-24924-cov-19.013229_pt1 | contig 24924 bp, 25 predicted proteins | sample MGYA00520697_ERZ1034913 | MGnify/ENA primary metagenome ERZ1034913 (study PRJEB33766, sample SAMN09781786) | gut metagenome | biome: gut microbiome | host: Homo sapiens | place: Madagascar | study: EMG produced TPA metagenomics assembly of the PRJNA485056 data...
CTCCGCGTATGCTGATCGCCTTCCTGGAGAACCATCTGCAGGCCGACGGCACCGTCACCATCCCCGAAGTGCTGCAGCCGTATATGGGCGGCCTGAAGGTCATGGTGCCCACCCACAAGAAGGGCTGAGAAACGCCCGACTTTTCCACAAAGGTCGAGTAACTGGTTGAAAATCCCGCTTTCTGTGCGCGCAGAGAGCGGGATTTTTGCGTAGATGCGTTTGTATTTTGACTAGACTGAAAAAATGTGAATTTTTTAAAAATATGTGTTGACAAAAGGGGCATCTGTGGGTATAATAATAAAGCACCGTTCAAGTGCGGCAATAATATGTGGCGGTATAGCTCAGTTGGCTAGAGCATTCGGTTCATACCCGAAGTGTCACCGGTTCAAATCCAGTTACCGCTACCACATTACAGAGTTTCGCTAAGATAAGGGGGACGGTCGTCCGCAATAGTGGATGATGAAAGTCGGAGGTTTTAGCGAAGCTCTGTATTTCTAAGGCCCGTTGGTCAAGCGGTTAAGACACGGCCCTTTCACGGCTGTAACATGGGTTCGATTCCCGTACGGGTCATAAAAACGCCTTTGTGCTTTTGCACAAAGGCGTTTTTTATTTGACCCGTACGGGAATCTTCTTATATTTATTTTTTCACCTGTCTGAAACCTTCCAGACAGGTGTTTTTTATTCCTTCCAAACCGTTCTGATCCGAAACAGTTTCGTCAAAGGCAAAAATATATCTAAAAATAATGCTCAAATTTCTAAAGAATGTGTATTGTTTGTAAAATTTACGTTACAATAAAAACTGTTCAATTAAAATGGGTAGGAAAGGGTATTTTGCCTCCCTGACCATGCCCAAATCACAAGTATTGGCTGTCAAAGGGGACGGTAACGCCGGTCTTTTCTGTGGAAGAAGCGGCAACAGGCTTTCTCCCGATACAGCTGCTGCTTAGAACGGGAGGATGTCAATGGAAGTCTTTTTGCAAGCACTGGTCAACGGGATCCTGCTGGGCGGTTTCTACTCCCTGATGGGTATGGGACAGAACATCATCTTTGGCGTTATGAACATTGTCAACTTCTGCCACGGCGAAATGCTGATGGTGGGCATGTACATCACCTATGTTCTGTATACCTACTTTGGTGTGGACCCCTACGTAGCGCTTCCCATCGTCGCAGTGCTCATATTCGGACTGGGCGCACTGATCCAGTCCACCCTGATCACCCCTTCGCTCAAGACCAAGAGCTTCACGAACCTGTTGTTCCTGACGGTCGGTCTGGGCCTGCTGCTGACCAACGGCGCGCTGGTCATTTTTGGCTCTACTTATTATAAGATCATCACACCGTATTCCCAGACCTATATCCCTCTGGGCCCGGTCACCATCGCACTGCCCCGCCTGATCAGCTTTTTGATCCTGATCGTGGTGGCCATTGCGCTGTTCGCATTCCTCAAGTATTCCACCACCGGCAAGCAGATCCGTGCCGTTTCGCAGAACCCCATCGGTGCTGAGGTGGTTGGCATCAACGTCAAAAAGATCTATATCCTGACCTACGGTCTGGGCGTGGCTCTGGCTGGTATCGCCGGTTCTCTGCTGACCCAGTTCTACACCATCTATCCCACCGCAGGCGCAAGCTTCGGCTTCCGTGCACTGATCGTCGTGGTCGTGGGCGGTCTGGGTTCGATCCCCGGCGCATTCTTCGCCGGCATTTTCCTTGGCCTGCTGGAGCAGATGAGCGCGCTGTTCATCAGCCCGTCCTACAGTGATATGATCGTGTTCGTCACCTTCATCATCATTCTGGTCGTGCGTCAGGTCATGATTCTGAGGAGGCGATAAGATGGATACCAGAAAAGCAGTCAAAACCTATCACCGCAATCTGGCGATCGTTCTGGCCATCATCATTGCCATCTTCGCAGCGATCCCCATGGTTGTCAATAAGCCTTACATCATCAACATTTTCGTCCTGACTTTCTACATGGCCACCCTTTCCATGGCGTGGAACATTCTGGGCGGCATCACCGGCCAGAACTCCCTCGGTCTGGCCGCATACATGGGCCTGGGTGCCTATGTTTGCTGTCTGGTGGTCACAAAGACGGGCATGAACCCCTGGGTGGCCGCTCTGCTGGATATGGCAGTGGTCGGCGTGGTGGCCGGCGTGATCTTCTTCCCCAGCCTGATCCTGCGCGGCCCTTACTTCACGCTGGTGTCCATTGCATTTGCCGAGTCCATCCGTCAGTTCATCATCAACTCGGAGTTCTTTGGCCGTGCATCCGGCGTGGGCCTGCCCTTCGGCAAGGACTCCTTTGCACAGTTCCGCTTTACCAGCAAGGTGCCGTATTACTACATCGGCTTTATCATGATGGTGGGTGTCTACCTGATCATGAAAAAGATCGGCCGCTCCAAGCTGGGCTTTGCGCTGCGCACCATCCGTGAGGATGAGGACGCTGCTGCCGCCATCGGCATCAATCCCACCAAGTACAAGGTCATTGCGGTCGTTATCTCGGCTGTCATTGCCGGTATGGTCGGCTTCTTCTACGTCAGCTACATCCGCTACATCGACCCCGATATCATGATCCAGTCCAAGTCCACCGAGATCGTGCTGCCGGCAGTCGTCGGCGGTGCCGCCTACATCGAAGGCCCGCTGATCGGCGGCCTGATCATGATCCCGCTGAGCGAGCTGCTGCGCGCAAACTTTGCAGCTGTTCTGCCCGGCATCAATATGCTGATGTACGCCATCGTGCTGATCGTGGTCATCCGCTTCCGTCCGGCCGGTATTCTGGGCTGGTACATGAACTCCAAGGTAAAGACCTTCATCGACGAAAAGATCCTCAAAAAGCCGTCTCTGGATGTGCTGGAGGAATATGAGCTGATGGCAGACAAGGGAGGAAAGTAATCATGGCAGAAAAGCCTATTATTGAAGTCCAGGGCCTGACCAAGCGGTTCAAGGGTCTGACCGCCGTGCACGATGTTTCCTTTGCGGTGGAAAAGGGCTCCATCACCGGCATGATCGGCCCCAACGGTGCCGGCAAGTCCACCACCTTCAACATGATCTGCGGTTACTATCCGCCCACCGAAGGCAAGATCTTCTATAACGGTGAGGACATCACCAACAAAAAGGCGTATGAGTACACCAACATGAAGATCGCCCGCACCTTCCAGATCATGAAGCCGCTGAAGAACCTGAGCGTGCTGGATAACGTTACCGCCGCCGCTTACTTCGGCCACGCCGGTGCCAAGAGCGAAAAAGAGGCCAAGGAGCGCGCCATGGAGGTGCTGCACTTCACCGGCCTGTACGACAAGCGCCACGTCATTTCCAAGGACATGGGCACCCCGGACCAGAAGCGTCTGGAGATGGCCCGTGCGCTTGCCACCAAGCCCGAGGTGCTGTTCCTCGACGAGAACATGGCAGGCCTGAACCCCGCCGAGACCGAGGAGGCCATTCAGCTGATCCGCAAGATCAATGAGTCCGGCGTGACCATCCTGCTGATCGAGCATATCATGAAAGCCGTCGTCAGCCTGTGCGAGAAAGTCATCGTTCTGCATCACGGCGAGAAGATCGCCGAGGGCACGCCCGAGCAGGTCATGAACGACCCGTACGTCATGGAGGTGTATCTGGGCACCAAAAAGGAGGGCGCAAGTGCTTAAAGTTGAAGGATTGAACGCCGGTTACGGCTCTGTGAACATCCTGTGGGACATTGGCTTTGAGGTGAAGGACGGCGAGATCGTCGCCATCCTCGGCTCCAACGGCGCAGGCAAGACCACCATGGTCCGCACCATCACAGGCATGGTCAAGGCAAGTTCCGGCAAGGTGGAGTTCAACGGGGAGGATCTCTCCGGCAAGAGCTCCCGCGTCATTCTGGACAGCGGCATCGTGCAGGTGCCGGAAGGCCGTCAGCTCTTTACCGAGATGACTGTGCTGGAAAATCTGGAGCTGGGCGCTTTTAATAAAGAGACCAAGGCACATTTTGCAGAAAATCTGGAAAAGTGCTACAACTGGTTCCCCAAGCTGCGCGAGCGCGCAAAGCAGGCCGCCGGTACTCTGTCCGGCGGCGAGCAGCAGATGGTGGCCGTGGCTCGTGCGCTGATCGGCATGCCCAAGCTGCTGATTTTGGACGAGCCCAGTCTGGGCCTTGCACCCAACATCGTGGACGACATTCTGGAAGTGGCCAAGACCATGGTGAAGAATGACGGCATCTCGGTGCTGCTGGTGGAGCAGGACATCACCAAGGCCCTTGCAGCGGCCGACCGCGGCTATGTCATCGAGAACGGCCGCGTGGCGCTGGAAGGCACCGCTGCCGAGCTCTCGGCAAACGAGCACGTCAAGAAGGCGTACCTCGGCATCTGATCGGAAACTGGATGCCCGGTAAAGTGCTACTTCACACGGCACGGCAGGGCATCTCGGATAAAAAAGCTGTTTTTACAAACAGAACTGGAGGACAATTATGAAAAAGATCTCTCGCAGAAGCTTCCTGAAGGCAACCGCTATCCTGGGCGGCACCGCTGCCCTGACCGCTTGCGGCGGCGGATCTTCCGCTTCCACCAGCACCGCTCCCGCAGCATCCGGCAGCACTGCAGCTTCCGGTGACACCATCAAGATCGGCACCATCTATGCAATGTCCGGCGGCAACGCAGCCATCGGCGAGAACATCCTGCGCGGCATCGACTTCGCAGTGGATGAGATCAACAAGGCAGGCGGCGTCAACGGCCAGATGCTGGAAGTTGTCCGCGGCGACCACGCAGGCGACGCAGCCACCGGCAAGTCTGAGGCAGAGCGCCTGATCACCCAGGAAGGCGTCAACGTCATCATGGGCTGCCATATGTCCGTTGTTACCGAGGTCGTGGCTCAGGTCTGCCAGCAGTACGGCATCCCCATGATCACCGCTATCTCCACCCTGGACCGTCTGACCGACGAGGACCACAAGGACTACGACTACTTCTTCCGTCTGTGCCCGCTGAACTCCGTCTACGTCGAAGATATGCTGAAGTATCTGCAGGACTCCAAGGAGCAGACCGGCAACGAGATCAAGAAGGTTGCCATCTTCACCGATAAGGCTGCCATCGGCCAGGAGCTGATCCGCTGCGTCAACCTGTTTGCACCCGACTACGGTCTGGATGTTGTGGCTGAAGTGGACTACAGCTCCAACGCCACCGACCTGTCCTCTCAGGTGCTGGCCCTGAAGCAGGCTGACCCCGACGCCATCCTGTGCGACTCCTACATCGGTGACGCAACCCTGTTCGTCCAGACTCTGAAGGAGCAGAACTACAAGCCCAAGATGATCGTTGCCAAGGCAAACGGCTTCACCGATCCTTCCTTCATCCCGAACCTGGGCGCATCTGCAAACGGCGTGGCTTCTGTTGTCGAGTTCAACCCCGACCTGACCAACGGCGTCGAGATCAACGAGGACTTCAAGAAGGTCTACAACGTCAACATGAACGGTCACTCTGCCGAGTCCTACACCGTTGTGTGGCTGTTCAAGACTGCCATCGAGAAGGCTGGCTCCACCGATGGTGCTGCTGTCCGCGACGCTCTGGCAGGCCTGTCCATCGACGGCGCATTCGAGGGCGGCCGCAAGATCGTTCTGCCGTACTCCAAGATCGAGTTCACCCCCGAGTACGAGATCGGCGGCGTGAAGCACTACCGCGACAACACCTACGCTTCGGTTGCTATCGCACAGGTGCAGGATCAGGAGTGGAAGACCGTGTGGCCTTTCGAGTTCGCATCCTCCAAGATCCAGGAAGTCACTCTGGCATAAGCAGGAGAACACCAAAGAACACAAAAGGGAGCTGTCCTTCGGGACAGCTCCCTTTTTGCGTCTTCAGTTATTTTTGATATACGTAAAAATATCCTCCGGCACAGCCGCCAGAGCATCCGCCCCGGCGGCGGTCAGCTCTGCGCGGCCCCGGAAGCCCCACAGGGCCCCCATGGCGGGCAGACCGGCATTGTGCCCGGTGAGAATATCCACGTCGCTGTCGCCCACGAACAGGGTCGCGGCGCGGTCGGCACCGATCTCGTCCATCAGCGCATACAGCCCGGCCGGGTCCGGCTTGGTGGGTACACCCGGGCGGCTGCCGCGCACGGCGGCAAAGCGTCCGGTGCCAAAGTAATGCGCGATGATCTTCCCGCACAGCGGGTCCGCCTTGTTGGAGAACACCGCACACTGGACGCCCGCCGCTTGCAGCTCGTCCAGCAGCTCCGGGATGCCCGGGTAGGGGGCGGTTTTGTCCTCTTTGTGGGCGTCGTACCGGGCCGTGAACTCGGCCAGCGTCGCCGCCAGCTGTTCCGGGGTACGCGCATTTTCCGGGGAAAAGCGCTCCACCAGCTTCGGGATGCCGTTGCCCACCATGTGCTTGAACTGTTCCACCGTAAAGGTGGGCCAGCCGTGTTGTGCACACACCCAGTTTCCTGCATCGGCAAGGTCGTCGATGGTGTTCAGCAGGGTGCCGTCCAGATCGAATAAGATGGTTTTGATCACAGAAAAAGACTCCTTAAAGATTCATAAATGAGATGTCCTCGCACCGTACGCTGCGAACCTTCCGGCGGATGCCGCCCGGGAAGATGAGGGTCAGGTTCGTGCGGCGCACCGCCGCCGCCCAGGGCGACTGCAGGGCCGTCAGGGCGGGCGTCGGGCAGAAGACACAGATGTTGTGCAGATGGAAGCCGTGCTGGATGCGCAGAAGGATGCGCCCGTCCTTCTGCCACACGCCCTCGCGGCGGTAGCCCGCCCATGCGCCCAGCAGGAACACGCCGGCAATGCCGGTCAGCACCAGCAGCGGCACGGTGAGCCCGGGCAGGGTGTAGCGGGACACTGCCGTCAGCAGCAAAAACAGCCCGCAGGGGATGCCCGCCGGCAGAAAGAACAGCTTGCTGCGGTTATGAGTATTCACCGGCTCATCCGGCGGCAGGGCAAAGCCGGGCAAAAGCTCCTGCAAAAACGGCCCGTCCTCCCGCCAGACCAGCAGCGGCACTTCCGGCTGGCAGCGGCTGGCCGTGACGTACACGGGGCTGTAGTGCAGCGCCCAGGTGGCCGGGGAGCGGCGCACATCGGCAAAGCTCAGATGCCGGAGCCGGATGCGCAGCTCGTACCGGCGCACAAGGCCGCCCCGGCTGCCCAGCTGGGTGTCGGTGCGCCACACGGTGTAGTGGGCCGCCTGCGCGGCGCTGCGGGCCAGACTGGCGCAGAACAGCACTCCGCCCAGCACCAGCAGCCAGGCCGTGCCCATGGGCAGCCAGCGTGCAGCCCATGCCGCCAGCCGGTTCAGGTGAGCGAAGGCGGCAGTCTGGGCGTCCGGTGCGTAGGGTTCGCTCTGGCGCAGGGCCAGCACCAGCAGCGCCATAGTAGAAAGGCTGTTGGCACCCAGCACCGCAAAGGCCAGCTTTTCGCCGCCGTGGGGCGTGTGGGCCACCGCGTCCTCCACCGGCATCATCCGGTCGGCCAGCCACTGGGCGTCCTTCCGGGTCAGCATCAGGGTCAGGCTGCGCTTCTGCCCGGCAGGGTACAGCACCACCTTGCTGGCATCGGCCAGCCGGTAGAGCAGCGGCCGCTCAATGGTCAGCGCTGCCAGCTGGCCGGCCCGCAGGCTGCGGTCCACCCGCACGCCCAGCCGCCAGCGGATGGTCAAATTGCCCTGTGCATCCACCCGCCAGCGGCTGGCGTGGAGCGCGGCGGCGCTCACCAGTGCCAGCACGGTGAACAGCACTGCGTCCTGCACAAGGGCGGTCCACAGGGCTTCCCAGTTGCGTTCGAACAGCACCTGCACCAGCGGGATGAGGTACAGCAGGATGGTCTTGCGCAGAACATGCAGCACGGCAAAGGGGTGGAAGCCCCGTTCGGCGGTGGTCATGGTGCATCCTCCGTCAGGGCGGCGGCCAGCGCCTGTGCCTGCGGGGCCGGGACGCCGGGCAGGATGAGCTGTGCGCCCGGGCAGCGCACCACCAGCACGCTGCAGCCCGCCAGCCACAGCAGCGGGGTGCGCAGCGCAAACAGGCCGGTGACGGCCTGCCGGGGCAGCTGACGCGCCGCGGGGACGGCAACACCGGCCTGCATCACGAGGTCCTTGGGGGTGAGCCATGCCGCAAAGCTGCAGCTGCGCACCCACACTTCAAACACCAGCGCTGTCCACACCGCGCAGAACACGCACCCGGCGGCGATGCTCTGCCAGAACACGAAAGGCGCGCAGACAAGGCCTGGCACACCGGCCCAAACGCAGAGCACGGCCCGGCCCCGGGGCGGGATGACCAGCGCGGTGCGCAGCAGATCCCCTTCGGTCATTTGCCGGAAAGGCCCCAGGCATCCATCAGCAGGTGCAGGGTGTCGTCCTGGGTCAGGCAGAGGATGCGGTCCCAGGGCAGCAGGGTGGTATTGCCGTGGGGGATGATGAACTCCGCATCGCGGGTGATGCACACCAGAATGGCATTGCCCGGCATGGGGATATCCTTGACGGCCTGCCCGGCAAACTGGAAGTTCTCGGGCAGCAGGATCTCGTTCAGGCTGGCGGTGCCGCCGCCCAGCGAGAGCAGCTGACGGATGGTATCCGTCTCGATCTCCCGCTCGAGGATGTGGCTCAGGTTGTCGGTGCCGCACACCACGGTGTCCACGCCGAGGGTGTGCAGCAGCTCGCGGTTCTTGGGGTTGGAGGCCCGGGCCACGGTGCGGTCCACGCCGAATTCCCGCTTGGCGATCTGACAGGCCACGAGGTTGTCTTCGTCCGCACCGGTCACGGCCACAAAAGCGTCGCAGCTGGCCACGTCGGCGGTGCGCATGGTGTCAAAGCTGACGGCGTCTCCGCAGATCACCGGGATGTCCAGCGAGTCGGCCAGCGAGCGGCAGAGCATCTCCTGCGGCTCGATGATGGTCACCTTGTGGCGGTGGGCCAGAAGGCTCTGGGCCAGATACATGCCCACTTTGCCGCCGCCTGCAATACAAACTTTCATATCATTACCTCATTCTACAGAGTGGAATGGAAAAGCCGCCCTGTTTTCACTTTGCCAGCGCACGGAACACCGACTGCTCGGTGAGCACGGTGGGGCAGATGGTCTCGATCTCATAGGCTTTGTGGTACAGCACCTGCAGGTGCGGGTCGGAGACCCGGCAGATGACCTTTTCCTTCCGGAAGATACTGCGGGCGATCTGCGCCGCCATCAGGTTCACCGAGTCGTCCTTGCTCACGGCGGCCACGGCGTCGCAGTTCTCCACGCCGGCCCGGCGCAGCACGTCGGGGTCGGTGGGGTCGCCCACCAGGGCGGTTCCGCCGAAGCAGTAATCGTCGAAGGCGTCCAGCCGCTTGAGCTGCTCGGGGTCCTTTTCCACCAGCGAGATGTCGTGGCCGATGTGCTCCAGATCGCGGATGAGGGATGCGCCGACCTGATCGCAGCCGATAACCAGAATGTTCATGAAAGCTCACCTCATTGTAAAAAATGATAAACCGGGTTTAAACTCTGTTTTACGTTTCGCGTAAAATAAGGGGTGAAGGGTCTTTGCCATCAGTATAACACATTTCGCGGCCCAGTTACAGCCTGCGGGGCAGAAAGCTTTCCGCCGCAAAATTTTCGCATTCTGCGTGCGAACTGCCGCATAGTATGGTATACTGGGAAAAACATGTGATCACGCGCACTGCGCGATGGGAGGGGTACTTACGTTTTTTGAGATCATCAAAGCGATCCTGATGGGCATCGTGGAGGGCATCACCGAATGGCTGCCCATTTCTTCCACCGGCCATATGATTTTGCTGGAGCAGGTGGTCAAGTTCCACGCCAGCGAGGAGTTTATGTCCATGTTCCGCGTGGTCATCCAGCTGGGTGCCATCATGGCCGTGGTGGTGCTGTTCTGGGGCAAGCTGTGGCCCTTTGGCCTGAAGCAGGGCCGGGTCATCTCCAAGCCCAGCGTCTGGAACCTGTGGTTCAAGGTGGTGGCCGCCACCATCCCGGTGCTGATCATCAGCCCGCTGGACAACTGGATGGAAGACCATTTTTATAATTACATCACCGTGGCCGCCATGCTCATCCTCTATGGTGTGCTGTTCTTTGTGGTGGAGAACCGCCGCACCGCGCCCAAGGTGACGCGCCTTGACCAGATCACCTACCGCGATGCCTTCATCATCGGCCTGTGGCAGTGTCTGGCCATCATCCCCGGCACATCCCGCTCCGGTGCAACCATCGTGGGCGGCCTGCTGCTGGGCCTGTCCCGTGCCTGCGTGGCCGAGTTCACCTTCTATCTGGCCATCCCGGTCATGGCGGGTGCTTCGCTGCTCAAGGTGGTCAAGTTCGTACTGGGCGGTTCGGTCATGACCGGCACCGAGATCGCCGTGCTGGTGGTGGGCTGCGTGGTGGCCTTCGGCGTGAGCCTTGCGGTCATCCGCTTCCTGATGGATTACGTCAAGCGCCACGACTTCAAGTTCTTCGGTGCCTACCGCATCGTGCTGGGCATCATCGTGCTGGCGGTGGCGGCAGTTACCGCGATCGTCTGATTTTAAATGCTTGCCGCTTTGCTCTAGTATTTTTATAGTTTGCAACTCCGAAACGACTGCGGTCGTTTCGGAGTTGTTTTTCACGGGAAAAGGCCGTAAAGGCAAACGGCAAAAAACGATACCCGCCGCTTTTACGCTGCTCTTTTTCTTTGGAAAAAGTTGTGCTATACTGGAAAAAGAGAGTATGCGGCAGCGTGCCGCGCAACAAAATGGAGGAAACTGCTATGGAAGCATCCAAGGTCTATTATACAGATTTCCGCTGTCCTGTGGGCACCAGCCTGCTGGACAAGCTGCGCCGCGTGTGCATCGCTGCCGGCATCAAGGACATCGACATGGACGGCAAATTCGTAGCCATCAAGATGCATTTCGGTGAGCTGGGCAATCTGGCATTCCTGCGCCCCAACTACGCCAAGGTGGTGGCCGACCTGTGCAAAGAACAGGGCGGCCTGCCGTTCCTGACCGACTGCAACACCCTGTACCCGGGCAGCCGCAAGAACGCGCTGGAGCATCTGGAGTGCGCCCAGCTCAACGGCTTCTGGCCCATGACCACCGGCTGCCAGGTGCTCATCGCCGACGGCCTGCGCGGCACCGACGAAGTGGAAGTGCCGGTGCCGAACGGTGAATACTGCAAGACCGCCAAGATCGGCCGTGCCATCATGGACGCCGATGTCTTCATCAGCCTGACCCACTTCAAGGGCCACGAGGCCACCGGTTTCGGCGGTGCCATCAAGAACATCGGCATGGGCTGCGGCTCCCGCGCGGGCAAGATGATACAGCACGCCGCCGGACACCCGGCGGTGCAGGAAGGCCTGTGCCGCGGCTGCCACCGCTGCGCCAAGGAGTGCGGCTCGGACGCCATCTCCTACAACGAGAACAACAAGGCCGTCATCGACCAGAACAAGTGCAAGGGCTGCGGCCGCTGCATCGGTGCCTGCAACTTTGACGCCATCTATTCCCAGTGCGACAGCGCCAATGAGATGCTGGACCGCAAGATGGCCGAGTACGCGGCTGCCGTATGCGCCGGCCGTCCCTGCTTCCATATTTCTCTGGTGCAGGACATCAGCCCCAACTGCGACTGCCACGGCGAGAACGATGCTCCCATCCTGCCGGATATCGGCATGTTCGCGTCCTTTGACCCGGTGGCGCTGGATCAGGCCTGTGTGGATGCCTGCCTGAATGCACAGCCGCTGCCGAACAGCCAGCTGGGCCAGAACCTTGCAAAGCCCGGCTGGAACTGCCACCACGACAACTTCAAGGATTCCAACCCCAACATCGAGTGGAAGGCCACGCTGGAGCAGGCCGAAAAGATCGGCATGGGCACCCGGCAGTATGTGCTGAAGAAAGTCTGATCCTCTTTCCCGTGAAAACAGCAAAGCCGGAACGACTGCGGTCGTTCCGGCTTTGTGATCGTTTGGGCAGGTTTCTGCAGCATTACAGCTCCACGGCGGGTACGCAGTCGTCCAGCACGCTCTGCAGGGCCTGCCAGTTTTTCAGGGTGCAGCCGGGCAGGGTGCTGGCATCCAGGCCGGCGTCCTCAATGCGGCCGCTCATGCTCTCTTTATCGCTCAGCAGGGCCAGCGCGTCCGGCTCGATCATGGTCCAGGCCTCGGCAAAGCTCTCCTGCTCGTCGGCGTCCAGGCCATCGTACCATTCATAGAAGGCGTCCTGGATGGCTTCCGGCGTGCGGGAGGAAAGCCGTGCTTCCTCGGCCCACTGCAGCAGGGAAGCTGCCGCGATGACCGATTTCAGCGAGCAGCCGGACACGCCCGGCCCCCAGCCCAGGCAGGGCGCAAAGGCAGCGGATGTGCCGGTGATGGAGAAGATGGAGTTTTCGTCAAAGTCACCGGGGTTCAGGCCGGACGTGTTGGCCTGCACGGTGGAGTCCGGCAAAGCCTCGCCGGAAGCCGCCGCGCTGCTGGACGCAGTGGCCGAACTGGAAGGCTCTGAGCCGGAGCTGGCGGCAGAGCCGCCGCAGCCGACGAGGGCGCTGCAGGCGATGGCCGCGCACAGCACCAGCGAAAGGATGCGTGTATATTTCAATTTCATAGCGGTGTCCTCCTTGAAGAACTGCGGCCGGAAAGCGGCGGCAGCGTCTCAAAACGATACACCCTAAGTATACGTTCTGCACCGGCGGTTGTCAATCAGCGCGGGAGGGACGAATTTCAACCCGTCGCAGCGGCTTTGCCGAAAGAAGAAAGCGCTTTTTGTGCAGTTTGCGGCCTTGACATTTTTCGCGGTTGGCGGTTGACTACAGATAGGTCCCCCGTCTGCCGCACGGGCCGGAAAAGCCGGAGAGACCGGGAAGGAGAGACGCAGCGTATGAAAAACAGGCTCACCCAGGCGCTGGAGCGCTTTTCCAAGGCGATGCTGGCCCCGCTTTCCTATCTTTCGGCGGCGGGGCTGCTGCTGGTGGCGGGTGCCCTGCTCACCAGTACGCCGCTGGCCGGAGTGCTGCCGTTTCTCCGCTGGCCGCCGGTGCAGCTGCTGGGCCAGCTCATCTACAAATGCCTGACGGCGGTCATCTCGAACCTCAGCGTGCTGTTCTGCGTCGGCATTGCGGCGGCGCTGGCTAAGCAGGAAAAGCACCAGGCCGGGCTCATCGCCCTGATGTGCTATCTGATCTACCTCATGGCGGGCAACATCACCCTGACCGCGCTGGGGCAGCTGGCCCAGCCGGACGCCCTCACCGGACTGTACAGTTCGGGCCAGACCACTGTGCTGGGCATCCAGACCGTGGACACCGGCGTGTTCGGCGGCATTTTGCTGGGCCTTGCGGTGGGCGGCATCTTCAACCGCACCTGCGATGTCACCCACAAAGGCATCCTGCCCGGCATCTTTTCCGGCACGCGCTGGTCCTTCACCTGTGCGGCGGCGCTGGCGGCAGCCCTGGGCTTTGCGGCCTGCTTCGTCTGGCCGCCGGTGCAGCAGGGCATCACGGCGCTTACTGGCTTCATCGCGTCCTCCGGCAATGTGGGGCTGTTCCTCTACGGCTTTCTGGAACGGCTGCTCATCCCCACGGGATTGCACCACTTGGTGTACATGCCGTTCCAGTTCTCACGATTGGGCGGGCAGCTGGCGGCGGACGGCGTCACCTACGTCGGGGCCTATGTGGTCATGATGACTGAATATAACCTCGGCCTGCCCTTCTCGGAGGGCATCGTCTGGATGTACACCGGCTTCACCAAGACCTTCGGCTACTTTGGCATCACGGCGGCGTTCATCTTCTGCGCCCGGCGGGAGAACCGCAAAAAGACCGCTGCCCAGCTGCTGCCGCTGGCCTTCACGGCGTCGCTGGCGTCCATCACCGAACCGCTGGATTTCCTGTTCTGCTTCTCGGCACCGGTGCTCTGGCTGGCCCATGCGGTCATCTCGGGCACCTTCATCGTGCTGCTGCACCTGTGCCACATTACGGCCTTCACTTCGAACCTGCTGGGTTCGCTGCTGATGAACCTTTCGGCCGGCACGGCCCGGACGAACTACCCGGTGCTGTACCTGCTGGGCCTTGCGGAGATCGCGGTCTATTTCGTGGTGTTCACGGCCCTCATCCGCTGGCTGGACCTGCCCACCCCGGGACGCCGCCCGGAGGAGCCAGCCCGGCCGGAAGCGCCGCTGACTGCAGCAGACATCGAAAAGCTCATTGCCGCCCTCGGCGGGCGGGGGAACATCCGCACGGTGGACAACTGCTTCACCCGCCTGCGCATCACGGTGCAGGAAGCGGCCTTTGTGGACGCGCAGGCTCTGCATGAGCTGCCCTGCAGCGGCGTGGTGCTGAACGGCTGCGAGGTGCAGCTGGTCTACGGCCTGCAGGCCGCGCAGGTCCGGCAGGCGGTGGAGGAGCAGCTGGGGAGAGTGGTTTGCTGAGAGGCTGTTCTCTTTTGACGGACAAAAGAGAACCAGAAAGGACGGCGGTGCCCGGAAGGCATGAAAGCCCCAGTGGGGCTTTTAAGCCGCAGACCGGTTTGCGAAGCAAATGCCGCGTGTTCAGCGCGGCAAGGGCACGGCGATTTCGACGCGCTGGAGCCGACGGGTTGCGGCACCCTGCGTCTGCTTCGTGCCTTGAGCGGCACTCGTGTCCTGCTGACCGCTGCCCCAACAGCTCCTCCCTGTATCCGCCGCTGGCGGCGGTCGTCGCCGTTGCACTTTTTTCTCGCTTCTCCGATTGATAGGCCCCTCAGCCGCTGCGGCGGCAGCTCCCCGCAGGGAGCCAGCGGCTGCAGCTGCCGTTTGCCGTTACGACCCCTTCCCGTGAAAAAGAGAATTTGAAAAATCCGCAGATTTTTCAAATTCTCAAAATAAAAATAACATTTCCGCTGAAGATGCCCAGAGTGAAACGGGGGGCATTTCAAATCGTCCGGCGGCTGAAAGGATCACCATGCAAAACGAAACCCTTCCCATGACAAATAAAAACGAAACCGTCACCGGGCGCTTCGCGCCCAGCCCCAGCGGGCGGCTGCACCTGGGCAACCTGGCCTGCAGCCTGCTGGCGTGGCTCAGCGCCAAAAGCCGGGGCGGGCGCATCGTGCTGCGCATCGAGGACCTCGACGCCGAGCGCTGCCCGCGCATCTATGCCGATCTATTAGAGCAGGACCTCGACTGGCTGGGCCTTGGCTGGGACGAAGGCGGCAGCACCGGCGGCCCGCATGGCCCCTATTATCAGAGCGAGTGCGCGGAGATCTACACGGAACAATATCAGAAACTGGACGCCATGGGCCTTGTGTACCCGTGTTTTTGCTCCCGCGCCCAGCTGCACGCGGCCAGTGCACCCCACACCTCGGACGGCAACGTCATCTATCCGGGCACCTGCCGGAGCCTGACGCCTGCCGAAATTGCCGAAAAGCGCAAAAAGAAGGCCCCGGCCTACCGCCTGATGGTGCCGGATGAAGATATTACCTTCACGGACGGCTGCATGGGCAAACACACCGAGAATCTTCTGCAGGACTGCGGCGACTTCTACCTGCGCCGCGCCGATGGTGTGTTTGCCTATCAGCTGGCGGTGGTGGTGGATGATGCACGCATGGGCGTCACCGAGGTGGTGCGTGGGTCGGACCTGCTGTCCTCCACGGCACGGCAGCTCTACCTGTACCGTCTGCTGGGCCTGCAGGCACCGCAGTTTGCCCACTGCCCGCTGCTGCTGGCCCCGGACGGGCGGCGGCTGTCGAAGCGCGACGGCGACCAGAGCCTGGAAAACCTGCGGGCAAAGTATACCGCCGAGGAGATCGTGGGCAAGCTGGCCTATGCCTACGGCCTGCAGCCGGAGCCCGCGCCCCGCACGCCGGAAAGCCTCATCCCGGAGTTTTCCTGGGCAAAGGTGCCAAAAGAGGATGTCTGCCTGCCGGAGGGATTGTTTTGATGGCCGCCGCGTTCGCTCTGGCCATATTCAGCGGAAGTGTTTTTGATGATTTGAGCTCCAGAAAAATCCGTGGATTTTTCTGGAGCTCTTTTTCACGAAACGGCGGTTAAGGAAAACAGCTGTGCGTTTTGAAACAAAAAAGCTCTCCCAAAGGGAGAGCTTGCAAAATCGAAGATCTTGACGGAGAGGGTCATACGCGGCGGGTCTGCAGCAGTTCGCTGTACTCGGAAGCGGCCGTGAAGGCGGCATCCAGCGCCAGTGCCAGCAGGATGCCCAGCACCACGTCGATGCAGCTGTGCTGCTTGAGCAGCACGGTGGAGCACACGATGGAACCGCACAGCACGGCAGCGGCCGGGCGCATCCAGCGCAGGCGGGGCCGCTCAAAGAGGCGGCTGCGGTAGTAGGCCAGCAGCAGCGTCACCGAGTTGAAGACGTGGATGGACGGGCACACGTTGATGGGCGTATCGGTGCGGTACAAAAAGCGCACCGCACGGGCAAAGATGTCGCTGCCCGGCACATAGTACGGGCGCAGGTTCAGCCCGGTGGGCAGGATGACGTAGCACGCCAGCGCCATGGTCATGCCGCCGAACAGCGGCAGGCACAGCCGCCAGAAGTCTTCACGGGGCGCCTTCCACAGCAGGAAGAACAGGGTGAAGGGGATCCACGGGAACCATGCAAAGTAGGGGATGACGGCATATTTGCAGAAGGGGATCAGATCGTCCAGGCGGCAGTGCACCAGCACATGGGGCATGTGGATCTGGGTGTTCAGAAAATTGAATGCAGAGAGATATAACAGTAAATACAGCGCCATGAAAGCGATGGGATGGCGCGAAAACCAATTGCGTTTCATTGAAAAAGCCTCCTTTTTGCGGTTGGGCAAACTCTTAGCGATAAGAAATTATACGCCCGGCGTGTGACAAAAACAAGAACGAAAGCGGACAACATTGTTAAAATCCACGCGAATTATTTGTGCGAAATGCGTAAAAATCCGGGGGATGAAATCCGCGTCTGCCTGTAATACGAACCAGAAGGCCGGTTTCCTGCACAAGGCGCAGAAAAAGAGCCTGCCCTTGGGCAGGCTCTTTGAAAAACAACGATGCTCAGATGACATGCTGCTCCAGCCACTTGCCGCGCACGAAGCGGACAAAGAAGCACAGGGAGCGGAAGGCCCAGTCCAGATACATGCCCATCCAGATGGAGAGCAGCCCGCCGTGGAAGGCCAGCACGCACAGGTAGCAGAAGCCCACCCGGAAAGCCCACATGGACACGATGCTCACGGTCATGGTGAAGCGGGCGTCGCCGGCGGCGCGCAGGATGTTGGGCAGGGTAAAGCTGGAAGGCCAGATGAACAGCGAGATGATGTTGAACCACACCATCACTTCCAGCGCCATGGCGTAGGCCTCCGGCGAGAGGTTGAACAGCCCCAGCGCGAACTTGTTGGCGAACAGGAAGGCCGAGATGTTCATGAACCATGCACCGCAGTAGGCAAACAGCATCAGGCGGCGGGAGTAGTACACGGCCTGGTCCTTTTCGCCCGCGCCAAGGCACTGGCCCACGACCGTAAGGGCGGCCATGCCCACGGCGTTGGCCGGGATGTTCAAAAAGGTGGTGGTGGTGTTCGCCACGGCATTGGCCGCGATGGCGGCGGTGCCCAGGGTGGAAGTCAGGCTGGACACCGACAGCTTGCCGATCTGGAACATGCCGTTCTCGATGCCGGCCGGGATGCCCACCCGTAAGATCTGCCGGATGAGCCGCCCCTGCGGGGCCAGCGCCTGCAAGCCATCCACCCGCAGCGGGCAGGCGGGGCGCTGCAGCAGGTACAGCACCGCAAAGCAGGCGATGGCGCGGGACACAAGGCTTGCCAGTGCCGCGCCCATGACCCCCATGCGGAAGCCGTAGATCAGCACCGCATTGCCGCCGATGTTCACCACGTTCATCACAAGGCTGGACATCATGCTCACCTTGCTGTTGCCCTGGGCGCGGAACAGCGCGGCCCCGGCGTTGTACAGGCCGATGAAGGGGTAGCTCAGGGCCGAGAGCAGGAAGTAGGTCTCGGCGTAGCGCATCACGTCCGCGTCGATGGAGCCGAAGATGCCCCGCAGGATGGCGTGGCGGCCCACGATGACCACCGCCGCCACAAGGCAGCTGAAGCTGGACAGGATGAACAAGATCTGCGCTGCAGCGCGCTTGGCGTCCTTCGGCTCCCCGCGGCCGATGTACTGGCTGGTGACCACCGCGCCGCCGGTGGCCAGCGCGCTCATGATCTGGATCATCAGGGTGTTGAAGCTGTCCACAAGGCTCACGCCCGAGACGGCGGCTTCGCCCACCGACGACACCATCAGGGTGTCGGCCAGGCCGATGGACACGCTCAGGGCCTGCTCTGCGATGAGCGGCAGCAGCAGGGCCACCAGCTGCTGGCGGGTGAACAGCGGCGGTTTGTTGAACTGGGATGGTTTGGTTGCTGTCATAGGTTCCTCCGTGACTGCGGCATAAAACGGTTGGATACATCGCCTTTATGATACACCGCCGCCGCCGGAATTACAAGAGATGTATACAAGAAAAAAGCAGAACGGCCGCACAAAAGCCGTTCTGCCGGGGGATTTTCGGAAAGCTGCTTACTGGTAATCCTGGCTGCGGGTGGCCGGGTAGCCGTAGTAGACCACATAGTCGTAGGGGATCTCCGGGTGTTCGGTCACCTTGCCCTCGTAGCCGGACATGCTGTGGGTCAGCTCCTCGGGGGTGGGCAGCACCGGGCACAGCCTGTCTGCGCACACGGCGTTCCAGATGGCGGTGGTGAAGGCCACGCAGTTGTACACGCCGGACCACTTGTCGCAGTTGGGCAGTGCCGCATTGAAGGCGTCCAGCTGCTCCTGGCTCAGCGACACCTGCATGCTGTGCACATCCGGGTAATAGTCGTCGATGTAGTAATTGTAGAAGCCTTCCAGGTTGTACCACAGGCCGCCGTGCTCGTCGCGGTTGGCACGGCTGCCGATGGTCATGGCGGTGCCCGGGGCGATCAGCAGGCCGCCCACGTCAAGGTCGGCGTCCGAAACGTTGGTCACGATGAAAAACGCATGGCCGTCCACATTGACCGGCGCTTCGGAAGGGTGGAAGGAGGTGCAGAGCTGCAGCGTCGCCACGGCACCTTCGGCCGGGGCGGCACCGACGGCGTCTGCCGGGCTCTTGGTCTTGGCGGATTTGACGCGGAAGGGGGTGGCCGTTTTGGTCAGCATCGCCTTCAGGTTGCGCATGAAGGCGGCGTTGCCGCTCAGCTCGTTGAGCACCCGGGGCTCGTGGTCGGCGGGGATGGCAGCCGGTGTCTCGGCAAATGCGGGCAGGGCCAGCACGCCGCCCAGCAGGATGCAGGCGGCAAGGGCTGTGCAGAGGATCTTTTTCATGGTGTTCGCTCCTTTCCTTTGCTTCAACCATACCGGGATTTTGTCGAAATGTCAAGCATTCTGCCCAATAAAAAGTGGTTTTGCGGCGCGTTTGTTTTCCTTTACCCCCGCAGGCAATTGTGCTACAATAAAGCCACGGCAGGCGGCTTCGTGCAGGAGGCGGCCCGCCGCAGGGAAATGAGATAAGATATATAAGGTAATAAGGACCCAAAGGGGGAAGAATATGCCCAAAGCAGCCCACAAAGTCGTGGTCATCGGCCACCGCAACCCGGACACCGACTCCATCTGCTCGGCCATCGCCTATGCAGAGCTGAAGAACAAGACCAGCGATCTGGTCTGCGAGCCCCGCCGCGCCGGCAAAATGAATCAGGAGACCGAGTTCGTGCTGAAAAAGTTCGGCGTCAAACCGCCGCGCATGTGCACGGACGTGAACCCCAAAATTCGTGATGTGGATTACCGCGAGATGCCCGGCATCCCGGGTTCCACCAGCCTGCGCAAAGCGTGGGAGATCATGCGCGATCAGAAGATCGACACCCTGCCTGTCACCAGCGCGGACAACGAACTGGAAGGCGTCATCACTGTGAAGGATATCGCCACGGCCAACATGGACGTGTTCGATACCGAAATTCTCGCCAAGAGCAAGACCAGCTATAAGAACATCCTTGAAACGCTGGACGGCACCATGGTGGTGGGCAGCGAGGACGCAGTGTGCGCCACCGGCCGCATCCGCATCGGCACGGCCACGCCGGAAATGCTGGAGAGCACGGTGGAGAAAGGCGACATCGTCATCCTCACCAACCGCTACGAGAGCCAGCTGTGCGCCATTGAAAAGGAAGCCGCGCTGCTCATCATCTGCAACGGCTCCAAGGTGGGCCGCACCATCCAGCGCATCGCCGAGGAGACCGGTGTGGCCATCATGACCACGCCCGAGGATACCTATGCCGTGGGCAAGCTCATCAGCCAGTGTGCGCCCATCTCCTATTATATGACCCGCGACGACATCATGAAGTTCACCCTCGTCACCCCGGTGGCGGATGTCACCCGCGTCATGGCGAAGGTGCGCCACCGCTATTTCCCCATCCTGGACGAGGACGGCAAATACTGCGGCATGGTCAGCCGCCGCAACATCATCGCGCTGCGCAAGCGCCGCATCATCCTGGTGGACCACAACGAGGCCACCCAGGCCGTGGAGGGCTTTGACCAGGCTGAAATCCTGGAGATCATCGACCACCACCGCATCGGCAGCCTGGAGACCAGCGGCCCGGTCTACTTCCGCAACCAGCCGGTGGGCTGCACGGCCACCATCATCACCCAGATGTACGATGAAAACGGCGTGGAGATCCCCCAGAAGACCGCCGGTCTGCTGCTGGCGGCCATCCTGTCGGACACGCTGGTGTTCCGCAGCCCCACCTGCACCCCGCTGGACGAGGCCACCGCAAAGCGTCTGGCGAAGATCGCCGGGGTGGAGATCAACACCTTTGCCAATGAGATGTTCGAAGCCGGTGAAAAGCTGGACGGCAAGACCGCCGAGGAAGTGTTCCTGCAGGACTTCAAGGTGTTCATGTGCGGCGATATCCGCTTCGGCGTGGCACAGGGCAGCTATATGACCCGCAAGAACCTGCTGGCGGCAGAAAACCTGCTGCGCCCCTATCTGGAGGAAGCCCGCAACAAGCAGAACGTGGAGGACATCTACATGCTGCTCACCGACGTGCCCAAGGAGGAGAGCGTGGTCATCGGCAGCGGCCGCTACGCCGCCGAAGTGCTGGCGGACGGCTTCGAGACCCAGCCCGCCGCCGACGGCAGCTTCACCCTGCCCGGCGTCGTGAGCCGCAAAAAGCAGTTCATCCCCGCCCTCATGACCGCCTATCAGGAGCTGTAATGGAATGATGCACCGTGCCTGCGGCACGGCATGATGTTCCCTGCGGGAAATGATGTTGCCCTGCGGGCAAATGATGTGTGCCTTGCGGCACAATGGCCGCCTGCGGCGGCTGCATCATTTCCGGCGCAGCCGGAACATCATTGCGAAGCACATCATGCTGCGCGCAGCGCAGTACATCATTCCCCCAAAGGGGGATCTGAGATGTTCGATTTTTTGACCAGAAAAGCAAAGGGTGCTGTTCCGCCCGCTCTGCCGGAAGGCACGGTGCGCCGCCGCTACTCCATTGAGGGGCAGGTGCAGGGGGTGGGCTTCCGCTACCGCGCCCGCTATGCGGCCCAATCGCTGGAGCTCACCGGCTGGGTGCAGAACGAGGACGACGGCAGCGTCACGCTGGAGGTGCAGGGCGACCCGGACAAGTTTCTGCGGCTGTTTGCCATGATCCAGAAAAGCGACTATATCCAGATCACCGGCATCCGGCAGAAAGATCTGCCGCCTGACCCCTGGGAGCGGGGCTTTTCGGTGCGGGGTTACTGAAACCGCAAAACAAAAATGGCTGGCACACAAGTGCCAGCCATTTTTGCATGTATGATGATTCATCCTGCTATTTTCAGCGGGGAATTCTCTGTCCAGATGGTGCCGTCCAGCAGCCGGGTCACGGCCAGGGTGCCGTTTGCGCTGACCCGTGCCGGGTCCAGCGCGTAAAAGTCGCTTTCCTTCAGGCTGGCGGGGTCTGCGGTGGGGGCGATGCCCACCACGCACACCCAGTGGCCATAGGTGCTGCTGGTGGCGATGTGCGGGTAGTTGACCGGATTCCAGCCGGAGCCGGTCTGGTGATATTCGTAGGTGGAAGTGCGGTTGACGTGTCTTTTCACGCCGCTCACCGTTGTATTTTTCAGATGTACGATTACCGGCCGCCCGGCGGAAAGCTCACTGTAAAGCTTTTGCAGGCACTCGGACAGGCTGCCCGAATAGCCGGTGTAGCCCGCCGCTGACCACACGGCACCGTTCGACCACATGCCGCTGCCGGAGGAGACTTTACCGTCCAGAATGGTGCGTGCGTAACGCAGGGCATACCAGCTGCATTTGCCGGAGGTCTGGTTGCCGATGGAAAGGATCTGGCTGGCATTGAAGCTCAGCAGGTCGATGCCGTTCGTTTCCTGCAGCGCGGCTGCATGGGCGTGGGGGATGGCCATTGCCAGCAGCAGGCAGAGCGCCAGCACCGCCGCTGCCAGACGCTGCGCCCGGCGGGCGGGACAGTGCTGCATGTGATACACATCCTTTGTTTTTATGACCTTATTTTACCATGCAAAAGTGGTGGAATTGTGTAAAGCCAAAAACTTTTCTTTCAGATTTTTTGGGGCATGGATTGTACAGTGTCCACAAAAAGAGAAACTGTTTTTTTACGCTCCGGCGTGAAAGGGCGCAAAACCGGCGTGAGTTGCCGTTGTGCAGCCGAAAAAATTCGTGTATCCTTAAATTACAACAAAGGCCTGCACACTGCCGGTCAAAACAGGAAAGGATGAATCTGTATGAAAAAGCTAGCAAGAATTGCGGCGCTGCTCCTTGTAGGCATCATGACTCTGGCGATGCTCACAGGCTGCAAGGGCGCTTTTGAAACAAACCCCAAGGCGGAGGAGCAGATCCTTCAATATGTGCAGGACACCTTTGCGGGTAAGCTGAACGGAAAGAAGCTGACCAACAATTCGAGCCTGCATCAGGAGGCCGCTCAGATCCTTGCCAAGGTCACCGAGGACGGCAGGATCAAGAAAAGCGATTGCTACCGCGGAACATTCACCATCTATGACGGACTCAAAAAGGCTGAAGTCAAGATCGCATGCGTCGTTTTTTCCACGGAACCGAGTGAAGACGGGATGCTGCAGATGAAGGAATTTACAGGCAATGTTCAGGCATTCCTGGGCGAACAGCTGGATTTTTTGCACAGGGAGTGCGATATGCTCCTTGATTTCGGCGTGGCGACCCGCGTCATCAACGGCAAGACCTATGTGGCCATCGCTTATGTGGACTATGAGTCCTGAAACGGAACAGGGATCGATCTTCAAACGACAGGAGGAACTGACTATGAAAAAATTCAGACGTCTCGCCGCCCTGCTCCTTGCGGGCGTGCTGGCTCTTGCAGTGCTGAGCGGCTGCGGCGGCTCGCGCTTTGAACGCGAGGTGGAAGAAACCGTGCTCAAATACGTCAATGCGGCAATACGCACGACGCAGGGCGAAGGTGCGCGGGAATTCAAAAATGATCCGGCGCTCCGCCAGAAAGCATACGAGCTGCTGGGCAGGATCGACCCGGAGAGCGGCCTGATCGACAGCGAAAAGGCTGCCATGGTCATCCAGGAGCGTCTCGGGGATAAAGGCACCGTCACATTTATTGCTGTCAAGACGGAGGAATACAGCTGGAACGGAAAGCAGCTGGCAACAGAGATCACGCCGGACGAACTGGCGAAGATCAAGCCGGAGATCGACGAGATGCTGAGAGGACCCTCCACGGCTGAGGATATGACGGCTTTCGGCGCCGCTGCCCGCACCATCGGCGGAAAGACCTATATGGCGATTGGCATGACAGTCGAACCGACCAAGTCGTAACATTGCACCCCCGGAAAGCCCTTGGAGAGCGAAAGCTCCCCGGGGCTTTTTTGCACGTTTTTTCTGTGGCAAAGAAGCTTTGCGAAATAAGGACGCGATCTGTGAAAATGGCAATGGAAACCGCGTTGTTTGGTTGATTCTGCACGAATTTCTCCCGGAAACCTTGTGCATTCTCTCGATTGACAAAACCGCCAAGAGTTGGATATAATCAAGGCAGAAAGACCCCCATGACCCAAGGGGAGCTTTCCTCAGAAAAAGAAACAAAGCCACAAAAAACAGACTGGAGGGATACCCTATGAAGAAATTGTCGAAGATCGTTGCCCTGCTTCTGGCAGGCGCTCTGACCATGCTGATGTTCACAGCCTGCGGCGGTGGCGGCGGCAGCTCCACCAACAAAGCCGAAGAACAGAAAGTGATGGAGCAGATCGGTAAGGAGAAGGGCATCTCGGTGGCCAGTGACGCAGAGCTCCGCGCAGTGGCTGAAAAGAGACTGGATGAGTCGCTCCAGTATAAAGTTTTCGGCTATGCAGGAGCGTACAGGTGCTATCAGGATCGAGTAGGAAATGATCTGGCTGTCACCATTACTGCCCGGCACAACTATAAGGATACGTTCCTGAGCACGGTTCTGACTCATATCTCGCAGTATATTAAAACGGATGTCAGCGGCAACGTGAGTCAGGATGGCGTCTGGTCGAATATAGGCGTGGTGGTCAAGAGCAATAACGAGCAGAACTACATTGGCATCACCATCCGCATTAAGAACTACTACAAGTAAAAATCCATCACCCTTTCCCCCGGAGCGTGGCTGCAAGGCCGCCCTCCGGGGCTTTTTTGCGTTCGGGGGCAAACTCCCCCAGTCGCCTGCGGCGACAGCCCCCTCAAAGAGGGAGCCTTTCTCGACGGCAGAGCTTCCGGCTCAAGTGCAAAGCTTCCGATTTCGCCAGAGCCTCCCTCCCAGAGGGAGGTGGCAAACCCGCAGGGTTTGACGGAAGGAGTCCGTCTCCAAAACCCATTCCTGTGAAAAGGCATCTCCGAAACGACCGCAGTCGTTTCGGAGATGCAAAATTGAAAAGAATTCTTCCTCTGATATTGCCAAAGCGAACGCAGCGGCAATTCTGAAGGGTTTCTCTGTCAAACCGTGCCGTTTTGTGGTACAATAAAAGGGTATCGAACCAAGACAGAAAGGACGATTCCATGCAGCTGTTTGAACTGGTCAGCCCACGGCTGTTCCGCCCGCTGGCGGGG
>ERZ1034913.691-NODE-691-length-24922-cov-5.563799_pt1 | contig 24922 bp, 33 predicted proteins | sample MGYA00520697_ERZ1034913 | MGnify/ENA primary metagenome ERZ1034913 (study PRJEB33766, sample SAMN09781786) | gut metagenome | biome: gut microbiome | host: Homo sapiens | place: Madagascar | study: EMG produced TPA metagenomics assembly of the PRJNA485056 data set...
ATAGTATCGGTCATCATGAGTGTGGCTGGTGTCGGATTTGGATTTTAAACTTTGGTTGACCTTTTTAAGTGCCAACGCTCCCGCCATATACCCTTTCTGCGTATTCGCGGCAACAGTAGCCAAATCATCGATTATCTTAGAAGCATCCGCAGATGCATTTACTGCTGTATTTGTTGCATTTATCTGTGCAGAGCCAAAGTTGCTTCCAATCTGGTCATATTCAGTAACATCTTCTATACTGTATGTACCATCCGTATTCTGTGTTATTGTGAATTTTCTTTTGCCATCCATTCCAGCATTCAGAATGTCATCCTTAAAATTAACAGGTAATGTTGCTTTTGCCATAACTACTCATCCTCCTCTGCCAAATCTACTATTTGTTGTTCCAAGCTATTGATTCTGTCTCTTATTTCCTGTCTTTCCTCATGCAGCTGAGCAAAATCATACTCATCTGAGGTCTCACCTATAAGCGACAGTTCATAGCACTTTGTGAAAATATAATCTGTCTCCTGAAGCTGTGCCTTAAGAGCATTTATCTGGCTGTTGATTGCTGATATTTTTTGACTTTTCTCCATGGCAGCTATTTCTTCATCCGTGTACTCATGTGCCGGCTCTGTCACCTCATCCTCTGCCACTTCTGTATAAACCGAGCCATCATTTGACAACTGATATCCGTTATATTCAGCAGTCGCATCATCATTTCGATAAATGGTCATAAATCCTTTGTATGAATCACCACTGATGTCGTACTCTCCCTTTTCATCCAGATAGAGCGAAAATCCAGACGTATTTACTACGACTGAGCTATCAAATTTTAGTGTCACCACATTTTGTCCCTGTGGTATCACATCGCATTTTACAAGCGACTTTGAGTTTTGAAATTTTAAATATGCCATACTATTTGATTCCTCCCTTATTTTGTCCAAGTTCAAAAGGCAGCCTATACATTATCGGCTCGCTGACTGTCTCCTTTACAGCGACCGCTATTGTAAATTTTTCTCCTGTATTCACTGGATTTTTCGATATATTAACATTCGTTATTGCAATCGCCATATCCTTACCTCTTTTACTAATCAGTTACCTTTACAGCTATTTTCATTATCTCCCCTGTACTTACTGGATTTGGTGTAATAGCAATATCACCGATAACTGGTGCTGCTGTATCAAGGGTTACTGTTCGTGTAACTGTAGTGGTCTTCCCTGCTGCATCTGTTGCGACTATCTTAATGGTATTTGTTCCATCTGCAAGGGTAAGCTGTATTGAAAAAGAACCATTGCTTGATACAATAACTTCCTGCTCATCTGCCTCATTGAGCTTTACTGTCACAGATACTGGCTTACTGGTTGCATCATCTGTCTGGCCAGCTACAGTGACCTTGCTGTTGTTAGTAACCAGATTATTCGCTGGCGATGTAATAGATAGCGTTGGTGGAACTGTATCTATTGTGAAATTGACAGTTCTCTGTACTGCATTATTGCCATCATAATCCTGCGCATCAACCATAATTGTGTGCGTGCCATCCTCTAATGCACTTGATATTTCATATGTACATTTATAGCCATCTGTAATCTCAGTTTTTGCTATTCCGCCTGTGATTTTACTTCCATCATCAATAGTAATGCTGATTGTATCTGGATTAACACCACTTCCAGTATCAGTTACATTCCATGTGATAGTCGGTTTATTCTCAGTCAGATACTGGCTTTCTGTTGGTGACAAAATACTAATTACAGGAGCAGTTTTTTCCTTTACCCTTAATTTAAGCTTGTTGCCAAATGTTGCATTAGTATTATCAATTACTGTACTGTTTCCTGCTGTATCAGAAGCCTTTAATGTCACAGGAAAATAATGCTCTGAATTGTTATTGTATGAAGTCTCTCCTGGAGCTGTTACACTTCCCTCATACAGCCCTGTTTCAGAATTATATGTCAGCTCATAGGTTGTGCCCTTTATAACTGCCTGTACCGATTTTACTGCCATTAGACTTTCACCTCCCTAAATTGTCCTAATCTAAAAGAAAGCCGTTTTAATCCGACTTTCTGATTTTCTAAAGTACTATTCATTTGTAATATTGCCGATTCAATTCTATTCAATTCCTGCCATTGAATAAAAGGGCCATTTTCAAAGAATCGCTGTGATGCTCCATAATCTCTGGTGAAAATATTCTTGTTAATCTTATCAAGATTACTCTCAAACTGATTGAATCTCAAGACTTCCCAATATTGCGCATAGCTTTCAAGGTCTGGTCCCATATCATCAATGTCAAATCCTTTGAAATACAGCGACAATGCAAATTCATGCAGATAAATCAAATTGTTCTTTATCCTGTTGTAATCCTCAATGTTAAACCTATCAGTAGATTTCCAGTTTGTCTTAGGAGAGTGCCAGAGACTAACATTTACAGCTGTATCACGCACAGCAACGTTTCCAGCATCATCATAAGCAGATACTGTAACTGTATGTGTGCCGGATTCTCTGGGGGCTGTTAACTCTCCACTGTATACCGACCTTTCTTCTGTCAGCTCACTACTACTGCCTGCCAATGATGCAGCCACCTTTGTTACCGCCATATATCACAACACCGCCTTTCTCGCTTTCATGCTGCCGCTCCATGCCCCATTAAATTTCATCTCATTTTGATATGTTCTAATCAATGTATTTCCCCTATCCTTTAACTCCAGATAAAATAAATCATTTGCATCAACTCTAGGGTCACCCCTCCACGAGATTTGATAATCAACATCCCCCAGATAATATGATGCTAACCATTTTTCTAAATCCTTAGCCAGAGCTGTAGTGCTAATCAGAGGATTGTTCCACTGTACTTCATCTCCATTGCTATTATGAGGCACTTTGTAAGTGACTTCATCAACTATATATTCATAGCCTTTTACAACATACTTTACATCCGTCTCCTTTGTAATCCCTCCAAATACAAGTTTCGCATAATAATTGCTGCTCTCACTAATCCTTACTGTAACATTTGTCGGGATTGGCTTTCCGCTCTCATCTGTACCAGAATCAATCTCTGCGGACAATCCGTAGCTTGCATTATTAAAATACACAATATATGTATTTTCCTGTGGGCTTATTGTAAGCTCTCCTGTAACTAAATCTTTCTTCTTAGATGACTGCTTATAGACGTTTTTGACAATTCCTATTGACTTTATTCGGCTCTGTCTCTCAGCTGTCGGCGAAGCAATCATATCATTTCTTGTCAAATTGTAATCAGTTACATCTCCAATTAAGATATTATCAACAAATACTCGGCTGTTTGCGGCTCCCCGAAGAAATGTAATCTCCATTCTGTCAAATAAATCGAACTTCTCATATGTTATATAATTAAGGTCCGTATCTGTAACTGTCCTCTCTTCAACAAATACATTCTGATAGTATGTTGTGATTTTAAATTCCTCTGGTGTGACATTCCTAAATTTTATAATCAAGCCATATGATACAAATCCTGATTCCAAATCAATTATAATTTTAGGATTTTCAGCATCCCAATATACCTCATCCTCTGCAAGCTGTTTCATTGCGCCCGACCCCAGTCTAAATGACAATCTATTTGCCATGGATCCTTTTGGTACATGATACCAAATCGCCTTGCTGATATATCCTGTATTTATATACTTCCTGTTGCTTGGCATAAAAGTCATTGTTCCATCAACAGCGGAAAAATTGTTACTCATTTCTGCATAGGCAGCCTTCGTATCATCCACTAAAAGATTTTCTGAATGGCTATACTCCATTTCGCCATTCGACCTTGCAGTCATTCTTGGCACAAATGATGACTTCATGCAGATGCGTCCGGTTCTATCTTCGCACAATGTACACCTACCTGCATTTGCAATAATCTGTAATGCCTCTGTGTGCTTAACCGCAGGCATTGGATTATATACTTTTATCCCCTTCAGATAAGGGTCAATAAAATAGTCTCTGCCATCTGTAACCCCAGCATCACTTAACACATCTATAGCAAGGTCATAGAGGCTTATACCATTCTGCCGATACAAGCCTCTATAATATGTCCCATCCATGTAGTCAAAGATGTCAGTTGCTGTAAATTTTGCCTGTGTGTCAGAAGCACTCCAAGATTTCAAGTGAGTCAACCGCTCTGGTGTCCATTCTATTGTGCCCATTCCATCCACATCATAGCCAAACTGGATCCTTACCTCCTGCCCTGTTTCCATATATGCCAGTGCACTATCAGGATTGTCTGGGCTGTAATATTGATTCTGGTTATCTACTGTGAGTGTAACATCCATGCTTGGTATTGAATCCGTGATAGATGATACATACTCCTTTTCGGAATAGTCTGTCACCTCTTTGTTTTCAAATGCATTTGCTATGCCACAATAAAACTGATAGATTCTCAACCTTCCATTTTCGTTCTTCATTCTGCCTGGGCGAATAATAAAATAAGATGTGCCATTAAACACATCCTCTGTCGTCCAATATGATTTATCATTGTCGCAGTAATAATGTGTACCACTGTCATTCTCAATTGAAAAATCAATAGGATAATATTCTCCAAAATCAATTGTCAGTCCTTTGATATCCAGTCCTGTGATGCCACCAAATGAGATATAGACTGCTCCCAGTAAATCAGCCGTAACTATTCCATTGTTATAGAACTGATAGCCACTATTCGCTGCAGGCAGGAAATACATACTGCCATCCACATGGGAAAAGTCCCGTTCTGCTGTGGCATATACGCTGCCCACTGTGAAATTATTAAAGGGCTTCTCAGTGTTAGAAAAATATGTCACAGCAGTCTGCTTACCAAGTCTCACCTTCTTCTGCGCACTTGAATTGATAACACCTATTGTAGCCCTGATATATCCACGATTTCTGCCTATCATCTTCATGGACTCTTTATATGCTTTACTGACCTTTTGCATTTACATCACTCCCAACCGGCATCAATCAGATTAAATGATATTGTCTTATCCCTTGTTATCATGTGAGTCATCTTATCTACAAACAGAGGTACTCCCTTTCTATCCCCAGGGTACATAGTTATTGTAATAGGATGCCCTGGGTTTTCCATATCTTCAAAGGTAACTGGTACATAAAATGGTTTAATAGCATTCAACATCATCTTGCGCTGCTCTGGTGTCAGGCCTACCCATTTTAAATTATCCAGCTTATACAGGTCACGTCCTACACGCTGACCTATTACTGCATTGCTCACATTTCTGCCACCATTCACAGTTGTACTCATCGTCCAGGAGAACCCAACTGCTGGCGGTGGAAAATCATATCCATTTACATTTAAAAATGATGATAAAGCCATGTCTTACAGCTCCTTTCACTAGGTAGTAACAAATTTAATTCCATTCCTGCCACTTCTCGCGTCAATGGCAGACACCAAACTACGTCCGTCTATATTGGCTGTATAATCCTTATCTGCTGTCTCTCTTGTGTTCTGTACTATCTGGGCTAAATATGGTGCCAGTGCCTGATCTACTGCATCTGCAACACCCTTTGTTACACCAAATGATACAGCTTCAACAATCTGGTCATTATTTGCAACAGCGCTACGATTTCCAATTTGACCAACCAGCTCATTGATACCATTTTCACGAGCCATAAATAGCTCTCCTGTCTCTGGAAAACCACCATCTTTGAAGCCATCTAAGGATATCCTGCTAAGACTGACTGTAGGAACCAAGTCAACACCGCCCCAGTCAACCTCTGCTACCTTGGCAGCCCATGAAACTACTTTATTGAAGCCTCCAATAATGGAATTAATTCCACCAACAATAAAGTTAATTGCGCTCTCAATTCCACCGATAATGGCATTCATGGCTGATACCATACCACTGCCAATCGCTGACCATAATCCATCAAAGAAGCCTACAAGTGGCTGTATTACATTCTCATCAAACCATCCGGCGACTTTATCCCAAATCTCCTTTATATCTGACCATAAATCTGTGAAGAATCCTGAAACCTTCTCCCAGACATCTTTGAAAAATCCCACAACCGGTTCTGTCACATGTTCGTTAAACCAGCCGGATACTGTCTGCCATACTCCAACTATGTCTGACCAAAGTTTTGAGAAAAATCCAGATACTTTTTCCCACAGCCATTTAAAGAAACCAACTACTGGTGTTATTACATGATCATTAAACCAGCCGGATACCACAATCCAGACAGCCTGTATAATAATCCATAGACCTTCAAAGATTTGGCCAACTCTGAGAAAGAATCCTTGGAAAAATACTACAATAGGTTCTATTACATATTCGCTGAACCATTCAGCTACTGTCTGCCAGATTTCAACTATACCAGTCCAAAGGCTTATGAAGAAACCTGAAACACTTTCCCACAATCCGCGGAAAAACTCCACAACTGGCGATATGACATTATCATTAAACCATGCAGCCACCTTTGAGAACAATTCGCTTATCTCATCCCAATGGTCTTTTACTACAATAACTATAGTGGCTACTGCTGCAACCACGGCTGCCGCTATTGCTGCAGGAGCAGCTCCAACTCCAAGAATAACCGCACCCACGGCTGCCAGTGCAATACCAATCCCCATTAATGCTTCATTCAGCCAACTAAATCCCTGTTGCCACATGGCAAAGAAATTTGTGACTGCAAGTACAGCACCACCAATAATAGATGTAATACCTGTTATTGACGCAACAATCGGATTAATAAATGCCAATGCTGATTCAGCCGCCTTGCTTCCAAATAAAGCTTGAAATCCGGCAACAAATGTCGTTCCCATACTTTTTCCAAGTTCCAAGAACACGGATGACATTCCAGCTCCCTTGGCAATATCCAGTCCCAGTTTTGAAGCCATAACCGCCGCAACTGAAGATGAAAGGCTCGAACCTAATGTTGATGCGATTGAACCCAATATATCTGCACCAAAAATCACTTTTCCAATCTTCTTAATTGCCAATGCTCCAATAACTATTGCCACTGTGGAAAAGTCCAGATTACTCAGGAACTCATTGATTCCCATATAGACATCCCACCAATCAATATTGGTGACGGCGGTCTTTAAGGTTTCATACAATCCCTGCACCCATGTATTAACAGCTTCCGCTGCGGATACAAAATCAAAAGTTGTAAAGAAGTTATTAACTCCTGCAGCAATTGATTCTCCTAAATTGGTAAAATCAAAGGTTGTACCAAAAGACAATGCAGCATAAATGGATGCATTCAATGCTCCTGCTATTGTTGTACCCACATTTCCAAACAGCTCAGGTGTAATTAGTCCATTGAAAAACTCTGCCAGTGATGATCCAAAGTTATCCGCTGCTCCATATACAGATTCCCAGTTTATTTTCTCTAAGGTAGATGAAATACCATTGCTGATATATGTTCCAATTCCCTCATAGTCTCCACGCTGAAAAGCTCCACATATAGCATCTGCAATCTGCTGTGCTTTGTTCTCTGATTCTGCAAATGCTTTATCCCATACAGATTCATAATCTGCCAGAGCATTAGCAATCTCATTTGATAAATCAATACCACTTCCACCGCCAGAACTGCTTCCAGATGATGAACCGCTATCTGAGTTGGGATTATTGATATTAAGCTCATCAATGCCAAGCGTAGTGTCTTTGAGTTTCTTGGCAGCATTTGCAGCATTATTCATGCTGTCTGCTGCTTCATCTGCGCTATCGCCTATATCATCAATGCCAGAATATCCCTTGCTGGTTCCATCCTGTAATTCTTTCAGCCAGTTATCACCAAAGAAATGTAATCCAAGTGTGGTGAACAAACGATTTAAGGCTATTACCATGGCATTAATCACTGGCAGCACATTCTTTACAATTGGCAGAAATAAATTACCAATGGTTCTTGCCAGATTAGATATCTGCTGCTTCATGATTCTGTACTGGTTCGCTACAGAGCCAAGAGTATTTGCTTGGTCTCCCCAGGCTACCTTTGACTGGTCTAATATAGCAATCAGACGAAGCTGAATCTTTTCGGCCTGTGACATAGCAGTCAGCGACTTTGTAACCCCAAGGTTGTATGCATACTGCTGTAATGTGGCATTAGTGATATCAATACCAAACTTATACAAAGCTCTCGACTGACCTATCAATCCAGACTGGAAGTTTGTCATAACAGAAGATAAGTCCTCATTGGTATATGAAGACATATCTGCAGCAAGCATAGAAAGTGCTTTTGCTGTATTGGTACTTGTCTCACCCATCAGGCCTACTGCATTGGTTACAGAAACAATCTTAGCCTGATAATTCATCAACTGCTCTGGGTCAAGTCCAAGGCTCTTGGTATCAGTCAATGCCAAATCACCAGAATCACCAATCTGGTAGCCTGTCATCTTCACTGTGAGAGACTTCAATCTCTCTGAAAATGAGTTTGCATATGATTCTGCGCTGTCATATCCATATTGCTCATACAGACCTGCAGCTTCTGTTCCAACCTTATCAAGAGCTACATTCCAATAGTTGAAGGTCTCAACATAATCCATTGATGACATAACAGCTTTCCATGCTGTCTGTATTCCACGAGTTATAGCAAAGAAATTTGCATAAAAAGAACCCGCAATTTGAGAGAAACTTCTAAGGCTCTTGGCTCCTTTATTGGTACTTGAACTAAGACCACTGAACATACCGGACAGCTTATGTACCCCATTTCCAGCCTGTGAAGTGGCTGTCTGTGTTCCTTTTATGTTTGCAGCCAGATTGGACAAGGCATTTGTCATCTGAATAAGGTTGCTACTCATCTGAGGTGCCTTAGATAATGTGGTCATCATCTGGGTTAAAGCTGTTGCAAATCTTGGCATGTTATCAATTGCGCTGGCTACACCCTTGTTACCAAGTTTAGAGATATTCTTCGCAATTTCTCCAATTGCCGCCGCATTTCCAGATGCTGCACCTAATGATTCAATCTGCTTTGCCATCATGCCAAATGCGGATGATGTGGAATTAATGCTTGCCGGACTAATCGCTGTTATTCTTTCGATATTCTTTGCAAGTCTTGTAAAATCTGCAGTTTTGACATCAGACATACCTGAGCTTGCCTTACAGATTTTATTTATTCCATTTGCAAATCCAGTTAAATCACTTCCATTGACTTTACCAACAGCATCACTTAATGACTGTAATTTATCTATGATTGCAGTCAATGCTCTATTTGCTTTTGTCGCTTGTGCTTCTACCTCTATGTCAAGGCGGTCAATTTCAGCAGAACCCATGCTCTCACCAACTTCCTATAACTTTTTTAGGTCAGTGACTATCTTCCGTTCTGATAGCCAGTAAATTTTTATACTAAAAAAGCACCTAGCTGTTATTTCGCTAAGTGCTTTCAAAATTCAAATTCAATTATAATTTCCAACGCTTGCCACATTTTAGGCAAACTCCATAACCTTTTTTGCTACTCAATCCACCCATAATTGCTCCAGGCTCTCCTGCAATAACACCTCCGACCAAGGCTCTACCTATACTAAGCTTTTTCGTATCATACGAAATTGAAGTGGAACCACAACGTGGGCATTTTGCCATGTTGCGTATCACTTTTTCCTGTTGCTTCATTAATCTTCTTTGTTGTTCAATATCTCTTTGTCGTTGCTCTTGTGCTATCTCTTCATCGGATTTCTTCCACAATCCCATTTTTTCCCACTCTCCAGGCTTCATTCCAAAATTATCAAGAGCTTGCTTTGCTTCTCTTCTTGAAATTCCTGCTCTTTGAGAAATTATTGATATTTCTTTTATTTTTCCCTTGCCACCATACTCATTATGAACATCATGGACTATTCTATTTAGCTCCTGCTGTGTCATGCTATCTCCTCCTGTTTATTTGGAGTATATCACTTAAAAAGGAAGCCGACAATATATCAGCTTCCTCAATCTCTAATTCTTTTCATCAAATTGTCGGTTAAATTCCGCAACCCACAGCTTGAATTTCTCAGCCTCTGTTAGTGGCTTTTCCTTTTTGACCAGTGAATATGGCTTTTCTGGGTACTTCACTCTCTTATTAAAACATGATGCAATTGCCCGATGTACATACAGTCCCTGGTAATAGGCTGCCACGTCAAGCATCTGTAACTGCTCCTTTTTCTCTTTGATATAATTATCCTGATACATATACATGTACTTTGGATTAAGCTCCCAGAACACATCCATGGGTATTCCCATTCGCAGTGCCGCAGGGAGCCATACATCTTCAATCAGACTGGTAAATGTTATCTCTTTTTTCTCAAATACCTCTACTCCGCTTTCTGTGGTGCAGACTGCTTCGTATTCATCTTCTGTTTCTTCTCCTCGTTCGCGAGGAGCTGTTTGAAAAAACCACTTGCTTCAATTGCCTTTGTATATGCAAGGTAGATGTCCTGTAAGTCACCTCCACCCATTACGTGCTGCTCTGCCAGATATTCAGCCTGTTCTGTAGAGCAATTAACACAAATAGCTATAAATGCTGTCACTGTGGAGAAAAAGTAGTTCGGTGAATTTATGCCACTTACAGGCACCCCCATCTGCTCAAATAATCGGGAATGTTTGAACCCCAACTCTGGTACCTGATACTGTTTGTTATTGATTTTTACTGTTGCCATATTGATTATCTCCTTTCAATCTTAGCTGGCTTCACCAATTGAAACCTTTGTGGAAGGTGATGCAGAAATAGTCATTTCACGAATACCATTAACCTCACCGCTGTTAACATATACAGAATGCTGACCTTCCCATGTTGCCACACCATCTACACCATCTCTTCCCATCTTCAGGCGATACTTTAAAGCCTTTGCTTCCTTTGCCTTTACTGCTGTATAAGATGCTAATGTGTAGTTTGCCGTGAACTCCATAGCATCCATGGCCTGCACTCCAGGGATAAATGTCTGTGACTCATCTTCCATATCTGTTGACTCAAGCTGTTCCGGTGCTCCACCTAACTGCGGATATGACTTGATTTTACAAAGCTTCTCCCAAGTTGAGCCATCTTCGCTCACTTCCAAAATCGTTCCAATGGTACTTACTGCTTTTACTTCTGTTGCTCCCATGTTACCTCACTTTCTACCGCATAACTTTGAGCGGTCAGCGAACACCTCTTGTATTGGTGTCCGGTACATAAAAATAAGAGCCTATTGGCTCTCTGGTTCTGTTATTTCTTCCATATCATCGCCATCTGCAACGATACGTTTAAATCTCGCAGTCCAACGAGATATATTTGGATTTGCTGCATTTGCAACCGGTATGGGACCTGCCATACACTGCCAGCCATGCTTAAGCATAATTTCTTTTGCCTTTCTGCAAATTGTATAGCATGTATTATCTGCCAGGCTTCCTGTTGCATAGGTAGTAATAGTGACCATAGGGGTCTGTGCGCCCTCATTTCCCTCCAAGTCATAGTCTCTTCCAGATATATCACTCAAAGCTATATCCGTGTATGGAAACTGTGTCTCCTTTGGAGTATTGTACCGGTCAACTGTACATTCTGGATATGCCTTTTTCAACTTAGTGCTTATCGTTGTAAAAAACTTATTCCACTCAAATCCTGCCATTATTTAAACACCTCCTTTGCAATAGCGACAACCTTATCTCTTAGTTCCTTACCGGCATTGTACATGGGCATCTTTGGTGTAACACCAGTTGAATAATGCCAGTCTCCCTGCAAGTCCATGTACCACCATCCGGGCTCCTTTCCATGAGTTCCGTAAGTTCCTATTCCAACACCAGGTATTCCGACAGGATTCTGTGCAGGAAGTCCAGCACCAAATTCAAGCATCAATGCAGGACTTATCTCTTTGCTTTGCTCACCATCCTGATTCTGCCATTGGCTTATAATCTTCTGGGAATCTTCCATGAAGAATATTGCCTTGCATCCGGCTTTCCCCGGTGTAATTTCAGAGGATAGACGAATATACTTGCCAAATCCACTGCTGCCGATATGAGCCTGTGCAATCTGAATACCTTCGTTGCAAAGACGCTCGCAAAGTTGTTGACACTTGGAATCAAGGCTGTTTTGGTATGATTGCAATTCTTTAATTGCCCTGTTGATTTCTGATACGGATAATCCAAATGAAATCTTTTTCGCCATGTCCTACGCTCCAAACATCATAAATCTGTTTCCAAAATGTGCTTCATTCAGTGCCTTTTCAAGTTCATCCCGATAAGTAAATGGGCTTAATGGACTTTCAATTCTCTCTCGTAAAATTGGTGCTGATGCACTTACGGAAACGATCCGCCCGGCATCTGTGCGCATCTTAGGTGGTAATTCAGCCAAAGCACACATCTCCATTCTTTTATGTCCGCATGAATTAATTAACTTTTAAACATTCTTGACATTTTTGTGCTAATCTTGTGATTGTCATATCAGCTGCTTCCTTTCGGTAATTGCTTCAATAAAAATTTCTTTACATTCAGTGATGATTTATCAGCCAACACCTGATAATCGGCACTATCGCCATCCACCGAACCATCTGCATTGTATCTGGGCTCACTCATATGCCAAATTCGACTCATTTCGTTAATAGGCAAGGTCATATCAGATGAAGATAAAACAGCCTGATATGAGCCAACATCAAAGCCGTATTCCATAGCTTCAGCTTCACCGCCAGATTTTGCAATGTTGGCATAAAAAATGGCAGGCTCGTTATAACCTGCCACAATACCTATTTGAATTGGAATTTGTTCTCCGTCAACCTCGGTGTATTTAATTTCTCCATCCTCGTCTGTTTCATAGACTGGGATTTCTTCGCTGTACGTTGTATAGTACAGCTTTTGCTTATTTTTTTTTAACGAACGCATTACATGATTCCTCCTCAGGGACATAAACCAAGGCATTAATAAACATATCTTTTCGCTCAATATCCGTATACTTAGTTGATTTAGACTTTTTATTTGCCAATCCTTCAATTATTTTGTAAGTTATTATAGACATAATTATGCTTATAATAATTACAATCAATGCCAACAAGTATTTATTATTGCTTTCATTATTTCCCAAAATTGTGACTGCGTACCCTACAACCAAATATATAAAAGCAGCTCTGTTCAAGAATATATTTTGAAGTATGCTTGCTAATCTAGCTGTATCTAATATCCTTATTTTATCCATGTTTTTGTCTAAAGGCTTTACTAATCCCTCAAACGAAAAATACTGATATGTAATGTTCCTTTTAGTGTTAGTAAAGTAATTCAAAATTAACAATATCGCTCCACTTAGCTGAAAAACTAAGGAAATAGAAAATAAAATTGTATTCATATGCTTTTCTCCTTTCACCGCCATTATACGACAGAAGGAGAGTGGCTACAACAGCTTATTATGCCACAATCCAGTCCTCTGCAAGCATATCAGCCTGTGATGCAAGCCATCCCATCTGAACCCCGGATGTTCCAACAAAAGCGATTGCCTTATTTCCAATGGCATCATGCTCACAATTCACAAGCTCACCATCTGCTGACACATAGGAAATTCCTGTTGCAAGCTGAATGTACTGTTTCTTGCCATTCCAGCCCTTGCGTGCAACTTTCTGTCCTGCTTTAAGTCTGCGCATTGCCTCGCCGAATGTGAATGTCTGAATATCCAAATCCTTTACATCAGCCTTACCGACAATCTCCCAATCATCACGAAGAATAAAGTTGAGAGTGTAATCAACATTCTCTGTCTCGCGAATATCAAGGATTCTGCCATCTTTACAGTGCATCTTAATGGAATTATCTTCCAATTTCCAATATCCAGCCCATTCTGGGCATTTAATCATAGCTCCCTGTTTGAGTGCTTCATATGCTTTCTTAAAATTCATTATTTTTTCCTCCAAGCAAAAATATGGCACACCGCCCACCACCGCTCAACGTGCGCCGCCTGCGGCTTTCGCCACGCTCAATCTTCTTTACCGCTTAACCCTGCAGTCGGGAGATAAAAAGATCACCTAACCTTTCAATATAATCGTTGCAAAAGGAGTTACATCCGCTAATATATTCGACCTAGGATTCCATGTTCGACTGGTACCATTTTCACTATGGCTTGTCTCTCCCTCAGCTCCTATATGGTTCCAATCATACATAGCAAGCTCCCTTATAATGTCATACATGGACCTCATATCATTATCTATGAAGTCCTCTGTATGATGCTCCTGATAGTTTCGATGTCGCTTTACAGTAAAATAGGCTCCCTTAATCTTTGATGCCAAAAGAGCCTTATCCGAATCATCCTTTAACTCGGAAATCAATTCAACTTCCATATCAGTCTGTAATTCTTTTAATAACTCTTCCATCCTCAACTGGCTCCTACTCTGTTCTTGCTACTACAGTTATATGGCCAGCACCGACTGCTGCATAATCGCTGTTACACTCAACCACAGTAATTACTTTTCCGTTCTCAGCTGTAATATCAGATGTTCCGTCCCAAGATGACCATGTTCTGACATTCTTTCCGGCTGTAACCTCTGTCACATCTTCAGCTACTTTGTACTTATACGAATTTCCATCCTGCTTTGCTGGACTGACAGTAACCTTTGTATCACCTACATTTGTGCCAGCTACAGAATTTACTGTAAGGGCAGCTAACTTGGTGACATCAGATGTGCTGTCAGATTTTGATACAGCAAATATTCTGCGTGCCATATCACTGTCAGTTGGCATATTGGTATCAAGGTTAATAATCTTAGCAGAATACCACTCTGGTCCATGATCAAGTCCCATCTGTCCAAAAATCTGCTTCTTTTCGCCCGCACCGGTTTTTGCAATGGGTTCTGTAAAGAAGTTACCCTTTCCAGGTACCAGCTGCTCAACCGGAGCCATTATAAATGGGTCAAACAATGCAATTGTTCCTGTTGGAAGATAGATAAGGTCCTTTAAATAAACTGTACCAAGTGGAGTGACTACTTTATCTACAGCAATGCCATTGATATCTCTACCACTCTCAGCAATAGTAAGGCCATTTGCAGCAGCATCAGCACTTAACTGTAATCTGCTTGTTGAGTCAAGTCCAAGGACAATATTGGTAATATCACCATTAGAATCCTTAATGCACTTTAAGGCCTCGCAAATCATCATAAACGAAAGCTTCCTTCCGTCAGCATCAAGTACATTTGAAGTGATAGCCTCTAAGAGTCCTCTTGACTGGTTAGCATCATTGTCATTTGTAGACTTATGGAACTTACCATTGAGGAATGTGTACTCAATGTCCTGACCAATCTTTGCCATCTTGGCTGCGATTTGAAAATCCTCTTCTGCAATCGGATTAGCCTGCTGTCCAGCAATATTAATTCCGGTCAATGTACCCATATTTGACATTTTGCCATATGAGGTGCCAATCGCTTCCTGATAAATCTGTGTTACATTTGTTTTCTGCTGCCTTGTAACAACAGAAGAATCTGGTGCAGTAAGTGACTGTGCCTCAGAGATATGTGGCTGGCTTCCCTGGGCTGTTTCGTATTCCTGTCCTGTTACAAACTCTGTACTTGTAGTATATTTTCTCTTACCACCAATCATTGTTGAAAATGGTGTTTTTGTATTACCCTTGTTAAAGAGCATTCCTGAATAATTGGGAGTGTTTCCACTCATTGCAAATACATCTGCCATAGTTTTATTCTCTCCTTATAGATTATTTCTTTTCGCTTGCCTCAGCCTGTTGACGAATTAATGAAGCCATAAGTGCCATATTTCCATTCGCCTGTGCCTCTGCAATCTGTTTACTGTAATCAATAGTTACCTTATTTCCTGCTGGTGGAGTTGGCATATCCTTCATTAGGTCTGCCTTGATTGATTTCTGTAATGCTTCCTCATGCTTTTTCTGCAATCTGAAAACAGTCTCCATATCACCATCACAGAGAGCTTCGGCAATCTCTCTGGCTTCTTTCTCTTCATACTTCAAAGCTAAATGCTGCTTCTCATATTCAGCTACCTTGGATGCACGGCGAAGAGTTTTCAGCTCCTCCTCTATCTGTGCCTGTCGCTCTGCATCCTCAATCTGCCTCTGTTCCTGCTCACTGCTTGCAGCCTTCCATTTCTTTTTGTAGTCAGCTGCTTCTGAATTTGCCTTTTCAAGTAATGACTTTGGTACAAAACCATCAAACTGGCTCTTATCAACCAGCTCTCGCTCTGCCAGTGCTGTATTGATATCCTCTAAAGTCATATCCTCTTTGTAAGCATCACCTAATAGTTCCTTTAAATCTGCCATATAACCTCCTTGCGTTTGTTTAGGCGGTTCCCTCCGCTCTTTATTTCCGTTTTTGTGACTTGTCTTGTCTCTTGCGTTTTTGTAATAGCTTCCCTGCTATGTATAAAAAAGAGAGCCTGTTTCCAAGCTCTCTACATACCAATTATTTAATTACTGGTCTGATACAGACACCTTAGATGGCTGGTCTGTAATATCCGGCTGTTGCTTCTTGTAAGGGTCATCATCAGAATCATTCCCATTACTTTGATTAACAAAATCCTTAAACAAAATCTTGTCTATTCGTTCAGCCGAGTCAAGTGTTACCTGCTGTGGGTCTGTAAACAATCCAACAACTTCAATAGCCCTCAATGGGTCAATTCCAATCTTGATAAGGGTCGCAAGTGAATTACACTTAGTTGCCAAATCATATGTACGAGACCTTGAAAACTTAATTTCAATATCTGAAAGATTTAATTCTGCAACATCAGCATCAACTTCATTACTTATCTTAAGGATTTGTAAAATGATATAGGTTTCTCTTCTTTCAGAAGCTGACCAAATCTGCTCCTTCTCTTTAGCATCTGTTTCAGCAGCCATCCATCCGGTAGACATATTCGTTGCACTTCCAGTACTTCCTCCGGAAAGCTCTGAACGACTCGGTGTATTAGTAATATCCAGTATCTGCTGCTTTACATAATCAACCAAGGTTTGGTTTTCAGATTGATCAAGTACACACTCAAGATATTTCAGTGTTGCAGTCCTGCCCTGATCAGATTTAGTAATAATCAATCCCTGTTCTCGCAGTTTCTTGTATTGTTCACTATCAAGTTTAACATTGTCACCCCAGAGGATATTCTGGACATGCTGGGCTATATCATTAACTCTGTCAGAATCAATGGTATTCAAAGCATCCATCAGAGGAATAACTCTCTCAAAGCAGCCCATCCGGTCATAGTCATTTATATACTCAACAATAGGAATCTGTCCGATAATATTTGGACTTTCAATGATCCACTCGTTATTATCAACTACTCCTCCGAGCTTAATTTCAAAATAAGAAATCTTTGTATAGCATCCAAATGTAATACTGCCATCCCTATGTTCAAAATAAGTCACCCCAAGCATAGGCTCTCTATAGGCATCATTGCTATAGACAACAAATGTGTTCATTGGATTTAATACCAGCAGGTCAAATACTGATACACCAGTCTTAATTTTCTTAGGATAAATAAGACGATATCCAACTCCACAGGTCTTGACATCCTTTGCAAGCATCAAATCCTTCGCAGCTTTACATTCTTCAACCATCATTTCATTGAGTGCAGCTACACGGCAATCTTCTTTCTTACTCTCATCCGATGTAAGGATTCCTTTTATAAATGAAAAAAGAGCCAACCGACTCTTAATATCTTTTCGTGCTCTCTGCACATATGTAATTGGAGAACCAAATTCATAGCCAAGTTTAAATTCCAGAATCTCAGTTGCCATATTATCAACTACTTTCTCGTTGATTTCTGGTCTAATCTCCTTTTCCCTGTCAAGAATCGGCTGACGGCCTTTCGCATAATTAAACAGATACAGCATTTCTACTCTGTTCTGCTGGTGAATGACATAAGCATCCGAAAGCACTTCTAAAATATTCGATTTATCAATTACTTTTGCATCACAGAATATCTGTCGTCTTCCAAAAAGCTCCACTCACTCTACCTCCAGGTACTAAAAAAGAGCCTATAGATTTAATACCCATGGCTCTTCTCATTCTTTTGACAATATTAATTTAACACAAAAGTATGTCCTTTTTTTCCGCAATTTACATTTTCTTATTCTGGTCAAGTAAGAAAAAGAAGTATCTCCTCATTTCATAAAATGCAGATTTGCTCAACGGCATACATTCACAGGCTATTAAATAATTCACCGGCACCTCATAACAAACAGACTTTATTATAAACTTACTCAGCTCATTTCCTGCCTGAACTGCTGTACTCTCAATTAATTCACATTTCATCTCCAGTTCCTGCCTTTTTATTGCCAGGTCCCCAGTCAAATCCGAATTATTATGAGTAATTGGCATATCTGTAATCTCAATACTCTTCACAGTATCATTACCATGCTTAAGCTGACTAATCCATTCAGGATATTGTTCACAGAATCCGCATAGTTCTTTGTATCTCTTTCCCGATATTCCATATTTTTCAAGATTTAAGTTTCTCTTATTCAAACTGCCACTCTCCCTTTATATTCCTAACTCTGCCCGACTATATATTTCAACCTCTGACAGCCCACCATCAAACACCTGGAACAGCTGTGTTAATCCATCTGCACTATCTTCATGCTCATTTTTTCCAACCTGTGTAATCATGCCAAGCTCACCCATAGCCTCCCGATACTCCTCACTCTGCAACTCAGGCTTTAGAAAGTAGAATCGTCTCTTTATGTCTGATGCATACTGAATAATCTTAGCCATCTTCCCCACCTGATTATCTGCTTTCTTCCAAGTAATGTTGGTCTTAAATCCTTGCTCTCGCAAAAGTTTATCAATATTTTCTGCGTATTCATCTCCACCATTATTAGCTTCAAACCGCTCAATGTTTGGCTTGTGCTGCAAGGTCTTAGCAACCACAATAGGTCTTGTGACGTATTTATCACCTTTGTTAAATATCCAGTCATTAACGTATATAGGTCCATCATCAGAATCACCAAACAACTTACCAAATGGCATTGACAAACTATCGCCACCTCCCCAGGCAACATCACAGGCTGCTGCTGTGAGGCAATCCCCATCTGGCAGGACTCCGTTGTAATAATTAAGTTCATCAAGTGGGAATAACAAGCCTTCTCTTATGAATGGCTGCTGCTGGAATTTAGCCATCCATTCGTTTCTATCCAGCTTCTTACGCATCTTCAGATAGTATTCTGTAGAGAATCCCAGACCATAATCGTATTGGAAATTAGACTCGTCATTTTCATTGAGAGCTGGTATCTTCCTAAATCTATACTTAGGGTCATTCTTATTTTCTGCTTCAACTCTTCCAAGCGGATCCAGTACATTCCATCTGGTTCCAACCATCAGCTCCTTGGAACCATCGTTTTTTCTATCAACCAGTACATTCAAATAATCCTGGTATCGATTCTCTAATCGAATAGGGCTTAATGATTCAGTTCTATCACGAACCATATCATCCACATACAGATAACCATCCGAGCTTATATCAACAGCACCTGTCCATGTACCATCAATACCTCGACAAGTCAGTGTTGCAAATGCCTCTGTTGGTGAATAAAACAACTCATTCTTTTCAGATGATTTATTTGCCAGTACAATATCTGGAAATATTTCCTTGAATGTATACTCTTCATTTTCTGTAAGTTTAAATACGTCTCGATAAAATCTGTCAGCCAGTATTCCAGAATGACCAGACATAGCATTATGGCTCTCAGGATGCCGACCTATAACCCATGCTAAGAAGAAAATACATAGTGTAGATTTACCGACTCGTGGGGGAAGAGAAATTCCAAGGAATTCAATTTTTCCATCTTCCAAGTCCTGCAAGTCTTGTACAACAATTCCCAGAGTTCTTTTTCTTGGTTCATAGAATCTCTTCTCTGGCCGTCTGTTCTTCTCCATATAAAACAGGAATGATTCAAAATGATATGGAGCTTCTGCTTTCAAAGTTTTCCAGTACAGTTCATCCATCTGTAAAATTTCAATGCTGTTTTGTATAGCCCATTTACAGCAATCCTTGATGTATGTAGTTACCTTCAGTGCCCATTCTGTGTCACTTTCATTTTCAAATGCCATCCTTGCTACATCCAGGAGGTCAAACAGTGGCCGGTATTCTATTCCATGTAGCTTTATATAATTTTTAATATCATCAGCGGTTGCCCGCGTCTGTTCTGAAACCAAAAAAGAGAGCCTCCTTTCCTTAAATCTTGGAAATTCGGCTCTCTGCGTAGGCACTCTACGGCTGGTGCTCTGAAATATTTAATTCAAAAGTTTTAATATTCTGTCACAAAATCTTATATGACTTTTTAGTAGTTCCTTTCTTGTATGATCATTAACAGGAACACCATCAAAACATTCTGCGTATTCGTTTATCCTTTCCTGCGAAATTCGCTTTTCTGTTTCTAAAAATTCAAAAACCTTATCATTGGGTAAATTTACACCGATTCTGTTGATATTCCCGCATTTTGGGCATTTGATTTCAGCTTGTCCGTTGAATTTTCCTAACAGGCGGTTGCACTTGCTGCAACGTGCATCTACCAAATGATGCTGATGTTTCCACTCTTCAATCAATTGATATATAAAATCTCTTCCAACGTTTCTTGGTGGAATGCAACACAAAGATAAATTTCTTTTCTCACATTCCTCGTATTCCAGAATTAACTGTTTCTGAAATTCAGATAACGGAAATGGTGCAATCTTCTCTGCAAATTCAACCAGAGACATTTCACTATCTTGCTTAATTTCTCGCTGAGATACATCATGTTCTAATTGTCCAATCACTTCATCTGTTATCGATTCCATTAATTCTGCCATGCTCATTGTGCCACCTCAAATTCTTGTTTCTATGTGTTCTTTTACAAATCCTTCTTTTTCTTCGTCATAAATAGCAGAGCCGTGTTTATCTGTTTTGATTTTATCAAATTCGCACTTGATTTTAATAAAGGGTACTCTTAAAGGGGTGCAATCGGCATGAAAATCAATATTTACCACACCTTTTTGCCATTTCCCATTGGCATAAACCTTTGTATATCCGCCTTTGCGAGTTTTAATGATTATCCTATTCCTTGTTTTCTTCATTTTTGCTCTCCTGTATTCGCTTAATTATATCCCTTAAGTTAAAAACTAAACCCATTCCAGACAATATGCTAAGTATTCTTGCGACAATATCTACAAAAATTATATTCAACGCAAACACAGTTATCAGCCAAGTTGAAGCAAAAGCTATTGAAATTGTAATTATTTTAATTGCCTTTTCCAGTTTTTGCATTGTAATACACCTTAAATCCTTTAGCTTCATACATCTACTTGTGGCTTATTTCATATATTTTAACTCCTATATTGTTGGTCATACTTTATCCACCTCTCAAACTCTTTCCGGCATTTCGGACATAAATCATATCTATGTTCAAAAAAGAGTTTGCATGTATGTATTTCTCCTCTTATGTATTCATCCTCAAAAATTGGGGAAGGTGTGCAATAATCGCCAAGGCGAGTAAATTTCATTTGACTTATTGGTCTTATTTTTATTTCACTTCCACATCTATCACAAGTACGCCATTCCGTTTTATGCTTCATTCTTCTACCAACTTCCTGCCACACATAGGGCAAAATTTGATAGGTCGCTCGACTGTCCAACACCCCTCATTTTCATATTCATCCTTTACGATACAACTTATTTTGAAAATACCATCTTCTTTAATAAGTGACATTCCGTCATATTCAAAAGCTGTATTTCCGTTAATCTCCCCATTTTCATAAATGTCTTCGCAAAATCTACACACATTCAACACCTATCCCTGCATCTGTGATAAATAACTTTTCTTCTTACATTCGATTCATATGCTCTTCCAAGTGACCGAACAAACAGATATTTCTTTTTCTCACAATCCATGTAATCCAAGGAGCCCATATATGGCTCCAATTCGTTTGAAAGCTGTTCCACAAAATCCTTGATATGCTTGAATGCCTTAATTGCCTGTTCTTGTATAAACAAAACTATTGCTCGCCAAGTATCAATTACATTTTCAGCATACTCAAGAATCATCTTACCTAATTTCCGATACCACAATTTGAACTCAACAACCATATACCCTTGCGATTCAATAACTTTTTTCTGTTCTTCTGACACATTAAGAACCATGCTTACACCTCTACTATTTTTCCGTCCAACCCTTTTTGCTTTACTTCACTGGCATATATGGTAATCTTAATTTCTATACACTCGTCAGGAGCTCTCTTTGAAATGCTATTGATGCATACCGCTCCAGGAACCTCTTTTCCGTCCAGTAGTAGCGAAATATATTTTCCACTTGAACAATCTATCAATGCTTTTGGAACCCCGTTCATGTTCACGCCTCCATTTTTGCGTAAAAAAAAACCAACCATCGAATATTGACGGTTGGTATCATTACCAATAAACTATTTTATTTTGATTTCTGCTTGTATTCCATAGACACTATCAGCATTCCATTTTATGGATATTTCTTCTATGTTCTTGTTCTCTCCATTTACTTCAACAGTTCCTACACTCTTTAACAACATTATCTGCTCTCCTGGTAAGTATTTAGAGTCTACATATTCGCCATTTTCTAACATAACTGTTTCTATTAAATTGCGATTCAAAGCATATATGAGATATGCATTTTCCGTTTCGCCATCCGATACAATAGGAACAACTTGTTTTAACTCATATGGCTGCCCCATCGACTGTTTCATCAGCTCCGCATGAAAATCTTTATCATCCAATTCTCTTAGGCTATGTTTTTTTATCAAATATGGTATGTTGCTCATGTTTAATTCCCCCAATCTTTTGTGATAGAAAAATTATACCACTATAACCGTCAATATTCAATTTTCAATGTTCAAAGCGCCGTACACAGGATTTGAACCTGCAAGCCTTTTACAGCCAACGGTTTTCAAGACCGCTCCCTCACCACCCGGACATACGGCAAATATGGCAGTGTAGTGGAACTGCCATATCTGAAATTGCTTTTGCCACTACTTTGTGCAATTTCACGCGGACTTTTTACCGCTTACGGCAAGGGTCCCCCCTGTCGTAAGTTAGCGCAGACACAAGGACTCGAACCTTGACAGCATTTCTGCTGGATAGCTTAGCAAGCTACTGTGATACCATTACACCATATCTGCAATTTTATTCGCCATACCTATGATTCTTTAAGTTTTGTGGTTTCTGGATTATCAAATATTATTCTCATAGATATGGCTTAATCGAGACTTCATGCCTAGCTGATATTGCACAGTATGGAAACCTTAGCATACTTCCGCAATACTTTCTTTTCACCGCTTCACTGGATTTAGGGAATACAATAATCCGCTCAGCAAGTTGAAAAACAATTATTCTTTTAATCCCCATAATGGCATTCCATACAACAATCATCAAAACTCCCTCGCTTTGCGTAATTATTTGTTCTAGGCATTTCAACCTATAGCTGGCAAGGTGGGAATCGAACCCACGACAAGTCGGTTAACAGCCGACTGCTCTACCACTGAGCTACAAGCCAGGAGAAGGTCGGGAGTGCTGCGTCATCAACACTCCCTTTGGTAAAATAAGTATTGGGGGATTCTGCCACTTCTGGCAGAGTGGTCGGTGCAGGATTTGAACCTGCGTTATATCCGTGAAAGAGATATGTCTTTACCGCTTGACCAACCGACCATAGCCACCGATTAAGTGGCTATTTACACTTTACAAATCATACAAAGAAGGATTCATTATGTGCCGCCTGTAACGGCTCTTTGCCCAGCTTTCCGCTATGAGGGAAAAGGAACACGTATATGAAAACGTATCGGAGCAATTATTATCGCTCCAAACAGGGCTAGTTGGATTCGAACCAACGAATGCAGGAATCAAAATCCTGTGCCTTACCGCTTGGCGATAGCCCTATTCTATCTCTAGCACCACATACCAACTATACACACTAAAAATATCAGTTCCAGAAATGCCGCCCCAAAGAATGTTGATTTTCCTCTTTTTTTGACAAGTGCTTCAATTCCTACTCCAGCAAAAATCAGCATTATAAGAACTACAATAACTGTTAACACAACTTTGAATGTATACATCTTCTCTAATCCTCCTCTCTTCCAGACCATTCATCACAGCAATGGTCATTATCTACATAATCTGAAAAATACTCACTCTGTTCATTCATACACATGTTGTCCTGGTCTTCACCATATGAGCTATACTCACATGTCTCGCAACATTTCTCGCAACTATCCATTACTTATCACCTCATTCAATTTATTGTTTTAGTATTTTGAAAATGTTATCGAATGTAACCTTTGAATTTTTATCTGATGTGAAAAGTAATGCCTATTATTTTGAATATCTGCAAGCCAAGTAGATGAATGGAATGAAAAACAGAATTATTATATCATCTACTATCCGAGGTTGAACTTCTCCGTAAAACAAGATTTCAAGCATCTGCCAAATACCGGCAAGAATGACTACTGCTGCGCATGTTTGAATTATCGCTTTAATTTTACATCTCATTCGGTCTCCCTTCTGTGCGAGGACAGTCTTTTTATTTTAAATTTACTTGAGGGGTTCAGTTGCGCCCTGGGGGTGTTTCCCACCAGACCCCCATCCCCCTTTGCGGTTCCGGTTCTCAATCCTGCGTATTTTTAGTTCGCAAAATTACACAAATACGAACTTTCCTTTATTTCCGCGATTCTTGTATTTTTCCATTGTGCAATATATACAACGGATTGTTAAAAATCTGCTTTTGGTGGCTCAATCTGTGGTGTCTCTGCTGTATTATCAGACGTTTCCACTCTGTAGCGTTGCTGTATCTGGTCTATAGACTGCGTCCTATTGTTGCCCTGCTCTCTTACACCTGGCATATTAAAACCACAATATTTATTGAGTGACGGCATATAATTCATAGGGTTTCCTTTACCAGAAACCTGTAAACCAACAAGGCTCTCTTCTCTCATAATGTCCAGTTTTTGCGAAATGTCGGAACCTAATGAGCTGAATTCTATATCATGTGACCAATCATTAATAGCATCTCTATGTATCCCAGTGAAGAAAGTAAAGCCAGTTATATTAATAATCTTTTCATAGTCATTACACAGGTCTATAT
>ERZ1034913.695-NODE-695-length-24782-cov-46.488818_pt1 | contig 24782 bp, 13 predicted proteins | sample MGYA00520697_ERZ1034913 | MGnify/ENA primary metagenome ERZ1034913 (study PRJEB33766, sample SAMN09781786) | gut metagenome | biome: gut microbiome | host: Homo sapiens | place: Madagascar | study: EMG produced TPA metagenomics assembly of the PRJNA485056 data...
CGAGTAGCCAAGTGTGGAACGGCATCTGCGCGGCCTTGGTAAGGGCGGCGAGCGACAGCAGGATGACTGGCATCACCAGCAGCGCGGATTGCGCGGTTCCGGTGCCGGAAAGCTCGATCATGCCCGAGATGGTCAGCGGCATGCCGTTAACGTGCAGGTACATGAGTCCGGCCAAAAACGCGATGCCGCCCAGCATGTTGAGGATGATCTGGGTGAAAGCGTTTTTAATGGCCTCGGGCGTGCGCGTGTAGCCAATCATGAGGAACGAACACACGGTGGTGATTTCCCAGCCGCAGAACAGCCACTCCAGGTTATCGCTCGTCACGATGACAAACATAGCCGAGAGGAACAGGAACATGAGCGCCAGGAACTGCGGGCGACGGTCGGGCGCGGTCTGCCCGCGCAGCGCTGCCTCGTGCTCGTCGTGGGCCTGGAAGTCCTTCATGTAGCCCAGGGCATACACGCAGATTAGGCTGCCGACGATGCCGACGGCGAGGACCATGATCACGCTCATGTAATCCAGGTAGAGCGGCGTGGCGGTGACGGCTTCGGCCGCGGGCAGTGTCATGGCTGCAAAGGCGAGCGAGCCCACCAACTGGACTATGCCGAGCACCGTGGTGAGCGTGCTCCTATATTTGTACGCGTTGTACAGGATGACGGCGCACAGGATCACGTCGATGACGGAGCTGATGATGGAGAGCACATGCGAGGTGCCCGGTGCCACCTCAAAGCTCTGCGGACCCGTGCCAAAAAACATGACGGCGACTACAACCGTCACCGCCATAATAATGCCGGAGCCTACAAGCCCTACCGCATCGCGGGCGCGCTCACCGCGCGCGAGCAGCATGCCCAGCGCCGGTACCAGCGGAAACAGGGTAAGGAAATACAGTAGCGTCATACCATCACTCCCCCATGCAAAAACGCTGCAATTCTTTAACGTTATAGCTCAGTTGAGGAGTAGCGGCGGCAGGTTTTCGGCCAACTGGGGAGTTTTAGACGTATGGGGTAAGGACACGTCCGCTTTGGAGCAGAGGGATGACGTTCCCTTACCGTGGCGAGGGACGCACGGGCCACTGCGCGCGGTTTATTGACCACTTTGGGGGATGTCCCGATAGGCTTGCGGCGGTCCGAAAAGTTGGCGCGGCAAGAAAAATGCGCCCCCGTAGGCGCACCCTCTTGCTACTCTGCCTGCTTAACGCGCGGCTTGCGACCGCGCGGCTTATCGACCAGCGCCGCCTCGCCGCCATCGCGATACTGGCGGCACCAAGCCTTGACCGAAGACTCGCTGGGGATCCCATGCTTGATCATGGCCTCGCGAACCGTCAGGCCGTTTTCCAGACGGTCCTTAACCACGGCGAGCTTTACGTCGTACGAATAGGTGTGATGACGAGCGCCCGCGTTGAGCACGGCGTCGGCACCGCCCACGGCATATGCGCGGGCCCACTGACGAGCCGTGGCCTGGGGAATGCCAAGCTTTGCGGCGAGGGCGCGGTGACCGACCCCCTCTTGGAGGATCTCGACGGCGCGCTGCCTAACCTCGGGCGCATGCGTGCGAGTCCTTGTTGCTTCTGACATACCTGCCACTTCTTAGCCTTAACCGTTAATCTACTTTCTTACGTGCTTGTTAGATAGTAGCATTTTGCTGTTCGCGCATAACAGTTAATTGAAAATTGCAACGGTGGCATCTGGGCATTTGCCATTACTTTGTAACAGTTCTTTAGGTTTTATTTACGCAGCTAGTTGGCTCGCGGCTCATTGACAGTGTTTTACCAACAAGATTGGTATCTTTTTGTTTGGTTGGTATGGTTTGTGCAATTATTAACCCCTCGTCAGCCAGTACCTAACATGTCAGCTTTCCACTTACTTTCCAGCTTTCCAGCTAACTTTCCAGCTTTCCACCTTAGGTGGTAAGTTAAGTAGAAAGTTGAAAAGATGGTGGGAAGTTGAAGGGGCGGCAACTGGATGGTTGCCGCCCCTCTGCGTGGCTAGTTGGTCCCGTGGGGAATGCCCTGGGTGTTGATGCGCGCTAGCGTGTACGTCACGTAGTCGGAGTTCGTATAGCCATCGAGGTTGCTGACGTTAACCGGCGTGTCGTTTACACCGCCACCGGACATATGGGCAGTTAGCACCAGGCGATAGTTGGCATAGGTCTGCCCAGCCGTCTCAACATCGGTGTTCACCTTAACGCGGAAGGCATGCTTAAAGGCAAGGGTGCTACCGTCGCGCGTGGCGAACGCGTCGCCAGCCTTGGTGTCGGTAAATACGTAGCTGCCGCCGCTCAAAGAAACCTTGTCCTTGTCCAGTTTGTCACTATCGAGCACCGTAATGTACTTTGAGATATCGTCGACCGCAACATATTTGCCATCATCTTTGCGCTGCAAGCTCAACGTATAGGTCACCGTATCAGCCGCTTTGATCTTACTGTCCCCGCCCGACAGCTTGGAAAGATCATACGTTCCCACCAGGGCGATCTCGCCGTCAGCAGACTTAAGGTCATCGATGTTGATGCCCAGCTGCGACTTCTTGGAAGCCTCAAGCGCAATAGTCGATGAGCCCACATCCATGCGGTAGTATCCGGCGCCGCCATCGTTGTATGCCGAGTTGGAGCTCGTGGCCAGCGTATCAGCATGCGTGGAAAGGTACGCGCGGTAGTTGGGCTTAGTGTACTTATCGCCGCCACCATTCTGCGAGGCAACAATGCCAGCCTGGCACGCAGGCTCCGTCATGGTGAGAGTCGCCTTCATGGTGATGGTGAAGGCGTTGCCATTATCCTTGGCGATCTTGCGAATGCCAGAGAGGTCGATGGCGCCGCTGCCATCGGCAAGCACAAGCGACATGTCGCCGCCGGTCTTTGAAGACCAAGACTTGGCCTCAACCGCCGGCTCCTCTGTATCGGCGGGCTTCCATCCATTAGTGCGATTCCACGTGTAGTAGGTATTCCCTACCATCACGTAGAACGAATACGCGCCCTGGGTTCCAGTCGGGTAGCCATGCGCGCCCGCGGCTTTACCCCCTTCATAGTTCACCAGCGAGGACTCCAGCTGGTAGTAAACCGTATCGGAATCCGTGTACTCCTGATTGCCAAAGCTGATAGTGTCAATCACTTCCATATTGAGCTGATAGGTCGTACCGATCATCGTCATCTGCTTAGTGCCGGACTCCTTGTCCTCCAAGTTATGCGTGTAGTTCGACGCCACGCTGTATGTCGAGGCGGTGTTATGGTGATCGTCTTTGTCCAACCCATTGTTGCCCGTTCGCAACGTGTAGTTAATGCGCGTGTTAACGCTCTTATTGCCAATCTCCGTGGCGGTGTAGCCATTTACGCTAGCAGAGTTACTCGGCGTTCGAACTACCAGATAGAAGTTCTCAGTCACCGGGCTCTCGTTGGGCACGCTCAAGGTATACAGCGCCTTCCTTGCATTAACGTCGGCGGCTGTTTTGGGGCGGTAGTATTTGTCGCCGACCTTAACGGTGGCATCGTCGACGGTCGCATCGACCCATGCACCGTTGGTGTCATCTCGGCTCGCCGTTACGCCAACCTCCTCGCTCAACCAAGGCTCGGTGTAGCTCTTATTATTGGCATCTGCAAAGTCGGACAGATCCACCGAATCGGTTCCATTTGCACCGACTGTATAGTGATATTCCTTGTTGTTATTTACCGTGTCTACCAGCGTAAGTTGGGTACCAGCCGGCAATGTTCCCTTGGTACCATCGCCCAGGAACTTAATCTTTTTTTGCAACGGCCCCATGGAGCCGCCACTTGCAAGGTAGGTATTCCAACCGTAGCTCGTGGGCGTGCCGCACGCCTGACCGTATGTCCAGGTGAGATACCCCGTCATGGTTTCGCCGCCGCCGATCAGCACGTGCGCGTTAGCACCACGCCCGTTATAGTTACTCGACTTAAAGTTGGATCCCTCGACAAAGGTGGCCGTAAAGTCGATCTCGAGCATACGCTTGACGATGATGGGCACCTGTACCTTATAGCTCTGCCCAGCCTCGGCAAAGGTAACGGTCAACAGGTTAAAGCGGCCCTTCTCGTTGTCCCATGCCGATCCGCTCGCGCGGAATTTCATTTGCGTGGAGTTCTTATTTTCAATTGAAACTGTGGGCGTTGCGGCCGCATCTTTCACAAAATGCTTGTTCTCGTTGAGCGTAAACGTCTCAATATTTGCGGTCACACGGTTAAGGCGCTTCGCATCCGAATAGCCACCGTTCGTCACAATATTGAGATAGCTCTCCACCGTCGTGGTGTCACCACCGGAGAGGACGAGGACGTCGAAGTTCTTGTCCTCGGCTATCTGTTTTGACCCGTCACTGTTGTTGGAATTGAACTTACCGACCGATGTTGTCGTGTTAAACCCGGCTGCGGCGTTCTGATAGTCGCCGGCGTCGTTCCTGCCGCCAATGTTGTTGTAGGTATAGCAGCCGGCAACGCTGTTGCCTGCCTGCGTTTTGATGGTAGCCGCCGTGCCGACCGTTGCGCCATCGCCAAATAAGTAACGGTCAGTGGTGTCAGTGTCGGACACGCGTACCGTGATTTTGCTCGTAGGGCTTGTGGTGACATAGGGATAGGCGGCAACTGTCTTGTTATCGGAGGCATCGTCGTCACTGTATAACGTCGTATTTGTGTCGGGCTCGACAAGTGTGTCTTTGTAGTCACCAAACGCAACGTAGGAAACCGTATTGATTTGCTTAACAGTGCTTTGGTCCTCAGTCGTATCAAACAGCAACGGCGGCAAGTCATCACGAGTCTTCCCGCTAGCCGGTTTAATATCGATGCCCGCCGCATATATCTTCAGATCGCTCTTTGCGTCGCCAAAGAAGATGCCCTGGCCATCTTTGCCTTGGAAGTCATTGCTATCGAATAAAACGTTCGAGAGCTTGTAGGTGCCATTTCCGTCGCCACCAAGCCCGCCAGAACGGCTCTTGTTGCCACCGCTCTGATTCTCCCACGCATTTTTTTTATTCACGAACACATTGTTCTCGATCACCGTGTTCGTGATGTTGAACGTCGGCCTACTATACGTACCCAGCGAGCCGTTGATGCCGCCGGCATACGAACTACTAAACTTGTTACCACTAATCACAACGTTATTGCACGTCACGGTCGGCGCATTGGAAATGTTGCCCGAAATGCCACCGGACACTTCACGGGACTCAATGTCGATGTTGCTCACTTCGCAAGAATCGAACTTAAACTCGCTGCCGCTCGTTATATTGCCTGCGATTCCACCAACGTTTTTAAGATTGCTAGCGCTTAGAGCACCGAATATCGGCTTCGTCTCCGCATCGCTCGTCACAACAAGATTGCAGGCATATACGTTGTTCTCAGCCTTACCGACAAAACCGCCAACTCCGCCCGAAGCGCCAGCATTCGTGAGCACCTTTAAGGTGAGATTTTTGATGGTCGCCTTTCCGCCAGCAGTTAGCTCTTTATCGACCGGGTCCGTATTCACATATAGCTCGCCACCGTTAACGCCGATTATGCCGCCAACCCTTGAACCGGCCGAGGTCGATTCGATCGTAGAATCTTTAGCTACGTCTATATTTTTCGTTGTCCAAACGCCACCCTGCGAGCCTGTGTTGAGTTTGCCGACGAATCCGCCGACATTTTCGCCGCCGTTGACGGTTATGCCGCCATACGAACAGTCATAAAGATTTACCGGGGACGGCTGTCCGCCCGCTCGGTTGACCAGCCAGGTGGTATCGCTTTTGTCAATACTACGAGCCCCGTAGCCCGACGCGCCAATCAGACCGCCTACGTTGGTAGGCCCGTTTACGTTGCAACTCGTCATATCGACCTTGCAGTATTTGCCGTAGCTGGCAAGCGAATTCGCGTTTGCTGTGGTGCCCGCGAGCAGGCCGACGCCGGCCTGCTTAGCATTGTCCGGCATCGCAGACGATGGGATATTCTTATTTTCGCCAGTTGCAGTCGGGCTGTACGTTACATATCTAAACGAAATATTACAGTCGCAGAAATTCAGGTTCTGGACGGTGTAGCCGCCGTTATTTGTAATACTCTCCGATACGTTTTCCGAAGTGTAAGTCACGGTGCCGAAAAGGGCGCCCACGCCAGTTAGTTTATAGTCGTCGTCGGCGTACTCCTTGATGTCGTACGGATTCTTCACGCCGCCTTCGCTTTCGGCACTTCCGTTGCTGCCCACTTTGATAGTTGCGCCGTTGCCGTTGATGGTCGCGACGAGCGGAACGATGCGGTCGCGATCGGCACCCTTATTGGATGCACATGCGTTGGAGTAGTAACGGCCCGAAAGTCCCGTGTAACCCGTGCCGTAAGACGTCATATCATAGTCAATATTATCCTTGTCCGAGTTCACGAATTGCAAATCCATGCCCGAAGCCTGCGCGGCGCAGATGTTGCCCGTCTGCCATGTGGCGTATTTCGACACCAGGTAAGGGGAGTTCACTTTGCTGCCATCAGCCTGATCGAGCGCGGCAGCATTCTGGCTGCCCGGACTCAGCGTGTCGTCCTTGGTCGCAACGTCAAAATCTGTCGCCGCGCTCGCCGGCTGGCCGACATTATCATATTTCGCGTTGCGTACCTTGCCGTAATTCTGATTGCCGAACTTGTATCCCTTTTTGTTCGTCGACGTATTTCCACCCAAATAAGCCTTCGAGCCAGCGTAGGTTCCATAGTTGTTTGCATGTGCATCATCTGGGGCCGTCGTATTCGCCGAACCGCCAGCCGCACCGCTGCTGATGATGGCCGAGAGCACGAGCAGGCCCTGCGAGTCCTTGACGGTCGTGGTTATGGCTTGGTTGTTCGTGACCCCATTGCCCCTATAACGGCCCTGCGTATCGCCCGTCACGATGCACTGGGTATCGTGGGTCTCCAGCTGATTGACCCTATAGCTGGTATCGCCGTTGTCGACAGTGCAGCCCTCGCTAAAGGCATAGCCATCAATGACGCGCCCCACATAGGGGTTGTCATAATAACTTCCCTTATCTTTCGTTCTGCTGCGCCAGCTGTCACCTGACATATTGCGGAAAATGACGCCGCCACCCGCAATGGTACCCACATACCCGCCAACGGGCACGAGGTGTGCGCCTTTATCGCCAGCCGTACCCGCAACGCTAAAGCCACCGCTCGCGCTCACCGACACGCCATCGATGATATTGTCGCCGCCCATGATGCACCCGATCACGCCGCCAAAGAACGCGCCCGGCACACCAGAGGAACTGTCTTTATTCTTATGTTTAATTGAAGCCGCATTGCCTGAGTATTCAATGTTCAGGTTACTCACAACGCTGCCATAGCTATACGGAATCAAGCCCGCAAGCGTGCCCGTTTCTTTAGAGTTGTTGATTTTGATAGTCGCCTGCGTAGTTGCCTTCGACGAGCCCCTCAGATTACCAACGATAACGCCGCGGAACGGGTTGCTCTTATTGCCCAAGCCCTGAAAATCGGCAGTATCGAGCTCAAGCGTGCCTGCGTTTTTTCCCTCGTCGTTCTCCGGCTCGATACTGTAGTAGGCACTCTGGAGATAACTATGCATCGTCGCGTCGTCAAGCGTTTTCGAGGGGTCGGTGGTGTCCCCGGACTTCTGCTCCCACGTTTTCTTCGCCTGATTGTAGACATACGTTACTTCGTTACCAGTATTGTTGCCAGGCGAGCGTCGCTGGCACAGCGTTTCCTGATTGGCCGCAATCGTAACTTCCCAGCCATCATTTGCATTCTGGGTATTGATGTACGCGGCAACCGTGTTGAGCTCGGAAGCCTTGGTTATGGCATAGGGATCGCCGTAGGTGCCGCAGCCCGTTGTAAGCTTGGGCACACGCTGGTTAACCTTAATCTCGTGGTATTGAATGCCGCTTGTTTTGTCATCGTCTCTGCCCGTTTTCACGTAGGGAAGATAATCGCCGAACTGCGGGTTATCCTTATTTGCCTCTTTGCCATCAACGGTGACAAGACCGGCGGGTTTCTCATAGGTACCCTCGTCGTAGTACCAGAGTTGCTTACCTATGTACTCATTTTTGTCGACGTTATTGGCATCGATCTCATTGCCAAGCGTGACCTTGTTGCCGGTATGATCGGCTTTGAGGAACGTGTAGACCGCCGAACCTGTATTGACGTAGCCAAAGCTCTCGAGCAGGCTCGCACGGGTGAATATCGTGTTGCTCTTTAGACTCGGGAGGTTAATGAGGTTAAACGTCGCCGAAACTTGGTCGGGATTCTTTCCAGCGCCAAGCTTACCGAACAGAGACGTCGCCGCCTTGGTGCCGTCCGCGTAACCCTTGGTCGAGATATTTTCCGCTTCAAGGCTCACGTACGTCTGCATCTCATTGATGAGCAAAGGCGCGTACCCGGTGCTATCGGTCACCCCATCGACGGTCAAACCATCGAGCGTTAGATTCTTGATAGAAATCTTCTTAACCGAAGTCGAAGAACCGTATATATAACGACACACCAAAGCACCAGATTTGGTACCGCCCGAAATAGTATCGCCATCGTTAACCGCAACTCCGATAGTGCCGCCCAGCGTGACGTTGTCTACCGTGAGGTTTGCGCTCATTGTTCGCAAAAGCCCACAGTGCATGTTTTCATGCTGCGTACCGACCGCGTTGGATTTGTTGTTGGTGTACTCAGATTTAATATTTGAATAGCAGAACTTGATATTCACGTTTTGAACGTATATGTTTCCGCCAGGCTGCGCCGGATAGTAGCTATAACCGCTCAAATTGATTGTATTTTGATCTGAACTATTGCCGCCATCAATATAGACCTGGGAACTATTAAGGCCAACAAACGTACCAGTCATCCCCGGAGCAATGTACTTCTGTATATCCGCGGGCGCATAGCGACACGCAGACCACAGAAGCAGTTCTTGAGGAGTTGTGAGGTGAACAGGGGCGGTCGTATAGTTTTTCCCAGTGCTTTTCATGTCGCCGTAGGCACGGTCAAGGTTATAGTAGTAGCGGACATTTTTATTAATCTTGTGGTTTGCACCAAACTCAGAGCGATTCTTGTAGCTGTTGTCCTTCTCCGCGTCACCAGTCATATCCAGCCTATCGTCATGGGTATGCAACGAAACAACCACGTTCCATTCGCCATCCATGAGCTTACTGTTTGGCTTTACGCCTTTGCCCACCCATTCATCGAAGGCCGCTTTCTCGGGTGCCGTGATTGTGATTCCGGTAACTTTGTAGGCCGTCTCCCAATAAGCCGTATCTTCCAGGTACAAGCCCGTATAGGATTCGGAGCCATAGCGCGATGCATCCTCTTTATCTTTCACCTTGCTGCCACGACCAACGAGCAGGCCAAGGCTTGTGGCGCTCTTGGCATCAATAGTCGTGCCAGAAAGATCAATAGCGTAGTCGTTGATAATCCAGTGGCCACTTGCAGCGTATACAAGGCCGCCGAGTTCCTCAGAATTATCCGCGGTTATGGAAGCATTGTTCGTCTTGAGAGCATAGGAGTTTGCATCCTTGTTAATGCTGCTGACGCCGAAGGTAACGACGGCATTGCCCCAGCTGTAGCCCAGAAGGCCGCCCGCGCCGTTCTTCGCGTCGCCGCTCTTGCCCACGGTCATGTTGAATGAATTCGAATCGGACGAACCGAACGAAAGCCCCGTGATGGTAACGTTAGTCGTATTCGCCGCAGTGCCCTGAGCGATGCAGCCGATAAAGCCGCCGGCCTGAGCTTTCTTATCGCTCGCGCTGTCACTCGCGGTAATCCTGCCACCGATCTCGAGGCTCGTCACGTTAACAACGACAGCAACACCCCCCACATAGCCGATAGCTCCGCCGATACGCGTGTTGCCTTTGAGAGTAGTGCCTGTGTTTATGGTCGCTTGCGCCTTTGCGCCGCTTTCAAAAGAAACAGTTCCGGCGCCTGTTATGCTGCCCGCAATACCGCCAATGTTGACATCGTTTCCGAACATATCATCGCAAGTAATCTTTGACTTGCATGTAACGCCGCTAAGCGCTGCGTTGCCCGCGATGGTCGCCGCAAGCGATCCGGCGTCAACGGCCACGCCGTTATCGAAGTTCATAACGCCATCGATATTGAGGTTGCTAACCTTCGCAGTAGAGTCATTCGCCGTCGCGCCACCACCAACGGCGTTGAAAAGACCCAGGCGGCTGTGGCGATAAATCTTGCCATTGCCTTCAGACGGATCATTTACGCCGAGCGCAACGTCATTGCGTGTGCCAAATGGTTCGCCAATCGCCAGGGTAACGGTGTGCCGGTTTCCTTCGACAGCACCTCCGAAAGAATTGACTTGCCAGGACCCATCACACGCAAGGCCTTCAAGACCCGTACCCCGTAGATCAATGTTGGAAGTAATTAAGAAAGTATTCCCGCTATTGCCATACCAGTTTTTAAGGCTGCTACCTATGCCGATGCCGAAGACGCCACCAAAGTAGCCGTGCGTTTGGACCGTCATGGCAATACATGCGAATGTATCCGCATCATTAATGAGGTACGTACCCGTCTTCACTTTACCCTCTTGGGGTTGAAGCTGTCTGCCCCATGAATAGCCCGCACTGCTACCAGCATCTTCAGCACCACTCAGGTTGCACAACGGCTGATAAAAGGTGCTTTTATCAAGTTTAATAAGATCCTTGCTGAGCTTGCCCTTCTCTCCGGTCAGACGGATAACCTGGTTATAGGTCAGGTCATCGATCTTCGCCGCAGCAGGACGCTTGTAAATCCAATAATCATTACTCGTCGTCTTAGCATCCGATCCCGAACCCAAAGCAAACACCAACGGAGAGCATCCATCCAAGGATCTAAGAATTTGGTTGGTATTACCGTTGGCCTCGAGCTTGCACTCAGACAAATCGGTAGTCCCACGCAAGCGCAAGACACCGTTCCATGCCGAACCCACAATTCCGGCGCCGCATGCGATTGGTGTATCGGCTGTAACGCGAATGTCCCCGCAATCCAAAATTCCAAAACGCGAACGCCCGCCCACGCTGTAGCCGCTATCCAAGGCGCCAACAACACCGCCAAACCCGCAGTTCTTTCCAGTTACTTGCGGAGAATGGCACGTGACACCCGCACCGTCAACGATTACAACGCCTCCGGTATTGTTGCTCTTTGCCACCCAGCCGACCAGACCTCCCGCCAGTCGCGGAGCGACGCTGCACGTAGTGTCGACCGAACAGCGATTGCCCTCACCATCTGTCTTTATATGAAGAGTATTGTTCGGCGTCTCTGTACTGGTCACATCCTGAACTCTACCGACCAGACCACCATAGATGGAGCCGGAGCCCGCCACCAGCTTGCTGGCATACGAGCCACCCGATATTGTGACATCGCCGTTCGTTGTATCCAGAAGACCGAACACGCCGCCCGCGCCCATGTCTCCACTTTGGCCAAGCTTCACGCCCATGCCAGTATCGATTTGGTCGTTGTTGGTGAATTCGACCGGGCTGGCAAAACTAACGTCGCCGATGAAGCCGCCGGAGCTTTGGCTGCTCGCATCACCAACGGTGGCGGGGCAGGTGAACTTCTTGTTGTCTGTGTCCAAGGTGAGCTTGGTTGCTTTGCCGATGAAGCCACCGCTGGCTGCTTTGCCAACAACAGTGAAATTGGATAGGTCGATCGGATTAGCGAGCGAAACAGTCACGCCATCCTCGCAGAAACCGATCAGGCCGCCAGCGCTAGCTCCATCTTTGGTGGTTGCAACAGTCTGCGTCCCGCTCGATGGCAATCCCTCGAGCTTAGCAATGGTAAAGGACGCACTGGCCTTTACGGTGTTCGCCAGCAAACCGACGTTTCCCAAGTCCGAGTTGATATCCACTGCAAGGGTCTTGCCCGCATCAACCGAATAAGCCGCTTGGAGCGTGAGAACCCCATCAGCCTCGCCCAACAACGGCGATTTGAGCGTCGCCTTTCCTCCATCCACATTGGCAACTGTTACATTGGCAACGAGCGTTTGATCATTGCCGCTGATTTTGGACGCGATGACAGGCTGGGCATCCGTACCCTTCCATGTCACCGTCACCGTTCTATTCGCATCACTAAGTTGAATGTTGTTATAGAGGGTATGGCTCACGACAAGGGTGCTCCCCTTCATGTCAAGCGACCCCTTGAAGGGGACGTTTTCGCCACCGAAGCCTCTGAATTTCAAATTATTATCGACGATCGCACTGTCCAGCTTGAACTCGCTGCCCGTGTTTGGTTCTCTACTGATTACAGCATTCTGGTAAACAGTTGGATTGGTGTTAGATATCTTGATGAGATCTGCCTCGTTGGCAAACACGATCTGCGTAACGGTGCCGTTTTCCTCAGTAATTTTTGTGACTTTTCCTTTGTCCTTCAGCTCCTCAACCGTGTTGTACGCATAGGCGGCATCTGCCTGAGCGTCGGCATCCGCGTCCGTATCATCCGCCCGCCCTTCGTCGGTAGCGCCTTCATCGGCAGTCGCACCGTCTTGGGATGCATCGCCCTCCGTTGAGGCATCGCCGTTGGTGGCTCCATCGGTCGTGGAATCCTGCGAGCCATCGGTGCTGGTAGAACCGTTGCCGCCCTCGGTAGTGCCCGCATCGGCGCCCGGAGTCGTTGCAGCCCCATCAGATGTGGCCTGGTCGGCGTCTTCCAAAGCAGTGGCCACGGCATCCTGTACGGAGCGCGCCGTGTTGCCCGCGGCGCGCGCGGCAGAGACGGACGCCCCCATAACGGCGTCGAGCTCTTGCGCGAACACCTCTGTGGAGGGCGCGAGCGCCTGGAAAATCATGATCGCAGTCAGGCATGCGGTTGTTATGCGCTTTGCCGTTCTCATCTGGTCCTACCTCGTTCTATCTCTTGCCCCGCGCGGGGTCTCAAAATCTATGCTTGCGGCTCGTTTCGGTTAGCTCGTCGCGGTCGAACACGAAACCTTAATACCGTCCTCGTCCCAGCTGGTCGGCTTCGAATTTTCCTTCCGGTAGAAGGTGATGATTTCCGAGCCGGGGGACGCGTCGTATGTGACCGAGTTTCCGTTGATGGTCGCCTGTACATTACCGTTCTTGTGGTTCTGCTCAAAGAACGGATCGAGCTCAACCCCGTCTCCCCACTCGAGCTTCACCTTGGTCGTAGTGCCTGTAACGGTCACTCGATAGTTGTAGGCGTCGAAAGCTTTGATGTCCGAGTTCCTATCGACCCACTCGCCCGAAACGCCCGAAGCCGTTACTTCCGCACGCTCGGCCGGCGCAATATTGGCCGCGAGCAGCTTAAGGTTGGTGCCCGGGCTATTGGCGCCGACCTTGGCCTTAACAAGGAAGGACGCTTTGTTGAGGTCCGTTTTTGCAAACGTGACCATGTAGGTATACATCGTCGCTTTGTTGGCGGGGAAGGGAAGATTGACCGTACCGCCTGCCGTCAGCTCGGGCGTATCGCCTATGCTCCTTATGCTCCAATCGCCTTTCACGTCCTTCGCCGTCACGCTCAGTGTCGCGTTGACATCCTTGTCGTTGACCTTGTTCTTGTCGCCCAGCAGGTAGTTATAGATGCGGAAGGTAAAGGAGCATTTATCCCCACTCGTGTCGACAATGATGGTGTTTGTGGCGATTTCCCCATCCGCTACCTCATTCGTGTAGCCCGTAAGCATGTCCGAGGCAAACAGCGCCTGCGACGTGCCCGAAACAACGACCGACTTAAGGAAGTCGCCACCCAAAAACGCCGTGTAGGTAAGGTAGGTGCCCGTCGCCATCGCAACGATGCACAGCAGAACCGCAACCGCCCACAGGCGCTTGCGCGCTTTGGGGCCCAGGCAAAACGAGTGCTTGCGACGGGAGGGCGCGGAGGAGGGCGTCTGATCAGGCGCGGTCGTCCGATCCGACTGGTCGCAAACCAAGTCCTCGGCATTGTCGAGCTGTTTGTTCTTGTCCTCTGTCATGTGACGCCCTCCCTTCCTGCGTTAATTGCCGCTTGTGCCGCGAGCGATTAGGTAAACCATGTCGGTCTCTTTAATGTTTGAGACCTTGGTGTTGCCTTCGGTCACAACGCCCGGGTTCCACGTGCATTCGATAATGAAGTTCGTGGCGTCGTTGGCCGTATCGGTCGCTTTGTTGTAACCGTCGAGTTCGCTCTTATCGAACTTGTGGTACCGATACAGCGGACGAGCGTTTTTCTGAACGTTCTTGTACTTCTGATACGTGGGGTCGTTTTCTTCAAGATCTTTGGCTAGCGATTTATCCGCCTGATCCGCATTGATCAGATAAAAAGGTGTCACCTCTGAACCCCTGGTCCACGCATACTTTCTACCAGCGCCATCCAAACCGGCCACGTCGCCCGTGCCCGACGCCGTCGTATCGTTTACCTTGTACACCTTAATATCGAGGCCCTTGATATTGGTGGTATTTGCCACCTGCAGCTCGAACGCCTGACCGCCGTTGTTCTCATCGTTGTTGCTCTTTACGCAAAAGGCACGGCGGACAGACACGGTGCCGCCGGCGTTTTTAACATCGCCGCGCGACTCGTCATACGAAATCTCGATAGGCTCGATGCTCGTCTGATTGGGACCCATAATCTTGAGCTGTGCAGGCGTTTGAATCTTGCCCACCGTGGACAGACTTTTGCCGCTTACGAACCATGTCATGGTTAGGCCGATGATAAAAATGATGGCGGCGAGCAGTACCAAAACCGCGAGGGTCTGTGCGCGGTGGTTCTCGACCCAATCGTGGGCGGCAGTCATATGTGCGCGGATGTTATCCATTGGTGGTACCCTCCTGCGCGGTTATTCTGAGTTGGATGGAAATGACCTCGTTGCCGATCTTCTCGTCCGCGTTGTTGTAGAGCGCGGAGTAAGTGTCTACGCTGGCGTAGGGATCCGTGGCGGTCGAGGGAGAGCTGGCGGAGTCGGCGGCGGTCGTCGCGCTGCCCGAGGGGTCGTAGAAGTAGAACGCTTTATTTTTGTTCACGTCTGCTTTCAGCGCGGCGTAATCTGCGTTCTCTGCCGCGAACAGGTTTTTGTAGTAATTCGTGTTGCCCGTAAGGACAAAGTTCTGGAAGTACTCCGGCCACACCCAGTACAGCGTGATGGTAACGGACTTGTTTGTGGGGTTGGTCGTTTTGCCGTCTTCGCAAAAGTCGCTCTTTGGAATCTTGATTTGGCTGTTTTCCACGCGACCGGAGTAATAGCCGTTCTGGCAGCTCGTAAAGAACAGCAAGTGGCCTTTTACCAGGCTGAGCAGCGTATTCGCATCAGCCGACAGATTGCCATCGGCTTCCTTATAGATATTGCCCTTGGCCTTGAGCACGCGCGATAGGTTGACCGTGATATCGCCGAGGTTGTCTGTGAGCGGCGTTACCGTAAAGGTAATCTGGCCGCGGGCACCCGGGTACAAAGAGCCTGCGGTCTCGTTGTTGAGGTTGGAGGCGAGCGTCACCGTCATGGCGTCGGTCGTATCCAGGCCTTCGATGGTTTTCTTTTCGTCGGCCGTACGGTCGGAGCACTCGTAATAGCCCACGTGTGCGTTGGCTTCGCCCGCGCCCGCGGCGGTCAGCGTGTACCGCTCCGCCTTCGCCCCAATCGTGCTGCCCGTGGCGCTCACTCGATTGTTCGCGGCAAACCAGGCCAGGCATGCAAAGATGGCAACGATGGCGGCCAGCACAAACAAACCGCTCACCAGGAAATCCTTCCAGAAATCCTTGAGGGTCCGCACATGCTCGTCGGCAGCTTGGCGGTACTCGGCCGCCGTCTTGTGCTGCTGGAGCTCGCTATGTCGGTCCATGCCACTCATCGCTTGCGTTTGCCCTGCTTGCGGGCGTGCCATCCTTTCCGCTTGGTCGCGTTTATCCGTTGTTCGCAGGTAGAGAATTCAGACAGAATACAACACCGTACGATAAGGTAAAAGAATAGCATTGACCTGCGGTTTGCTCCACAACGCAAGCCTTAATGATGTCTTAAAAGTCAAACCCTTGGTGCAAGGGGGTCAGGTTACTTCGCGCCAACATGGCGCAAAGAACCTGACCCCCTTGCACCAATCCGTAGCGCCGGGCGGAGAACACACGGCGTGGCGTCCCTTAACGCCCCAACGCGCGCACGGGTATCACGTAGATACCGTCCTCGACCTCGCGAGCGTACTCACCCACCCCCACAATCACGGCCATAAACTCCGGTTCGCGTGTGCGTGAACGAGGATTTCCACAGACCTTCTTGCGAACGCGCTTGAGGCTCTCGACGCCAGCGCTCGCCTTATCTTCACTCACCTTAATCTCAAAGGCGGCCCACCGTCCGTCGGCTAGCTGCACGATAGCATCGCACTCAAGGCCCGAATCGTCGCGATAATAGCGCACGGGCGTGCTATCCAGCAGGTCGAGCGAACGTGCGTAGACCGAAAGGTCGCGTATGACCAAATTCTCAAACACCAGACCAAATGTCTGCCAGTCGGCAAGCAGCGCCTGCAAGGACATACCTAGCAAGGCGCAAGCAAGGCTCGGATCTGCCAGATAGCGCTTGGGCTTGACGGCAAAGCGCCGTTTGTCGCGCGCGGCGGGAACCCAACCGGGAACCTCCTCGAGAATGAACATGCCTTTGAGGGCATCCAGGTACCTGCGCACCTTGGTCTCATCGGCAAATGCTGCGGGTTCCTCCTCGGCACCGAACATATCCATAAGAATCGTTTTATACGTGGTTGCCTGTCCCAGATTGCGCGCGATCGATGCGGAGACTCGACGAGCAATATCGGGGTCGAGACCAACCGCCGGGAAGCTGCTCGAAAATGTGGTGTTGAGATATTCGCGGGCGATGAGCTGGGCGTCAGCCGAAACCATATCGATCGCCTCGGGCCAGCCGCCGCGGCAAGCGGCTTCGACAAGCCCCGGCGTATCGCCATTGCACCGGCAGGGCTCAAAACGATGCTCAAACAAGCCCGCCAGGCTCACCTTGCCGTTGGACTCACCTGTCTCGGCAAGCGTCATGGGATGCATGCGGACGCGGCCGATGCGGCCGGCTCCACTATGCGCGGGCGCCTCCGCCTTTGAGCCAAACGCAGGCGTGGCGGAACCCGCGAGGATATAGGCGCCGCGCGTGCCCCGGGTGCGGTCAACCTCGTGTCTAACGTAGTCCCAAATTTGGGGAACGCGCTGCCACTCATCGATAATATGCGGACGGTCTCCCAGCAACATCATCGCCGGGTCGGCACGCGCGAGGTCGAGATTCTCGTCGACATACGAGACGGACGCCCCGTGCTCAAGCGCGGCCCACGTCTTACCGCACCACTTGGTGCCCGCAATCTCGACCGCGCCAAAGACACGAAGGTAGCGCTCGATTTGCGCATCCACGATACGTGGGATGTATCCGTCCCGATGTAGCCTCTCGCCCGCCATGAGCCACCCCCGCAGATTTCCAGTTCCTGCTTTCTGATTCTTCTATTCCACTGTAGCAAATTCGGATTTTCGGGTGGTTGCAATTCGGATTTTCGTGTTCAAATAATTCGGATTTTCATGTTCTAAATATTCGGATTTTCTGAACCCGCTGGTCAGTGGGCGCCCTCATTGGCAAAAAGGCGGGGAGCACCGATAACGGCACTCCCCGCCCACTCAATACGCGATAGCTTACTTGTTTACAGCTCGTTGGCCGCGTGATACGCCGTGCGAATGGCGCTCGCAATGTCGGCGGTGCGCTCGCCCGAGCAGTCGCCCACGCAGGTCACGGGCACCGTCACGCCATCCAGGTCAAACGCGTTGGCCTTGGAGCCCACGGCCATCACCACGTAATCGCAGGCGATCTTCACCGGCTCCTCGGCGCCGTCCTCGGTGGTGCGAATGGCCTCCACGCCCTCGTCAGTAATGGCGGTCAGGCGGGTCTTCACGTGCTGCTCCACGTTGTGCTCGGCAAAGTCGCTCATGATCAGCGGCAGAATGGTCTCGGACTCGCCCGCGGCAATCTTGTCGAGCATCTCGACAATCGCCACCTCGCAGCCGTGCTGCAGCAGGTACTCGGCAGTCTCGGTGCCCACCAGGCCACCGCCAATGACGGCGACGCGCCCGCTAAGCTCCACCTTGCCGGCCAGCACGTCCCAGCTCGAGACGACCTTGTCCGAGTCGGCACCCGGAACGGGGATGACCACGTCGTGCGCGCCCACGGCCACAATCGCAGCGTCGGCGGCGTTGAGGTCCTCTGCCGTGGCGGCGTGGTTGAGCTCAACTTTCACGCCCAGACCAGGCAGGATCTTCTCGTAGTACTCGACGGAGCGCATAATCTCGTCCTTGCGCGGGGGCGCGGCCGCCAGCACAATCTGGCCGCCCAAGTGATCACTCGCCTCGTAGACGGTCACGTCGTAGCCGCGCTTGGCCGCCACGCGCGCAGCCTCCAGGCCGGCAATACCGCCGCCCACCACGGCAATCTTCTTGTCGCCCTCGCCCGGCTTAATGGCGATGGTCGCCTCGTCACCGTTCTCGGCATTGAGCACGCACGAGATGTACTTGCGGTTTTGAATCGCGTCGACGCAGCCCTTGTTGCAGTTGAGGCACTCGCGGATGGGCTCGCCGGTCGCGGCCTTCAGCGCAATGTCGGGGTCGCACATGAGCGAGCGGCCATAGGCGACGATGTCTGCCGAGCCGTCCTCCAGGATCTTCTCGCCGGCCTCGACCGAAACCACGCGGCCGACGGTTGCCACCGGCACGGAGACCAGGGCCTTGACGCGCTCGGCCACGGGCAGCGTCCAGTTGTAGGGCATGGCGCCCATGGGCGGAATGGTGTCGCCCATGTTGCCGGTGTGGTTGGCCTGTGCGACCTGGATCATATCGATGCCCGCGCCCTCGAGCAGCTTGGCAAACTCGCAGGCCTCGTCGGGCTGCAGGCCGCCCTTGCCGCGCGGCGTGCCGTCGGGGTTCTCCATGATCACGGGGAGCTTGTACTCCACCATCAGCTGCGGCGCGGCTTCCTTAATGGCGGCGACGACCTCGAGCGCATAACGAACGCGGTTCTCGAACGAGCCGCCGTACTCGTCCGTGCGCTTGTTGAGGATGGCCGAGCACAGCGAACCCACCAGACGGTCGCCGTGGACCTCGATGGCGTCGATGCCGGCCTGCTGCGCGCGGGCGGCCGAGGCGGCGATAGCCTCCCTAATCTGGGTGAGTTGCTCCACGGTAGCCTCGTTCACAAAGTGCTGCATGTCGTGGTGCAGCTTGGCGTAGGCCTGCTTGCGGATCTCGTTGGACTCGGCCATCTTGGCGGCAAAGGTCTCCTCGTCGCCGGCGGCCTTGGCCTCCTGCGCGGCCTTGGCGGCGGCCATGGAGCCCATGACCATGCGGCCAACACCGGGCACATCGTACTCGGGGTGGAACAGCTGCAGCGCGACCTTGGCGCCGTGCTTGTGGACGGCGTCGGCCAGTGCCTTAAACGTGGGGATCTGAGCGTCGGTCGCCAGCTTGGGCGTGGGGCTCGCGGTCATGACGGGAGCGACGTCGCCGATGACGATGTAGCTCACGCCGCCACGGGCCAGACGCTCGTAAAAGGCCAGGCTGCGCTCGCCGATGGAACCGTCACGCTCCTCGTAGCCGGTGGTGAGCGGCGGGAACATAATGCGGTTCTTGAGCTCAAGGGGGCCAACCGTAATGGGCTGGAGCAGCTTGGATGCAGGTGCGGTCATGGACATTCCTCTCTTGTAGGCGCGACGGCGATGGTGCCGCGTAGTTGTCTAGAGGATATGACATGGGGGTACAGCAGCACAACGAAAATCGGCGGATAGCAGGTGGCGGCAGGTGGATGGGGCGGGGCGACCCGTCGGTTTGTCTCGATCTGTAACAGTTACTCAACAAAACCGGATCTTACTGTTACAGATCGAGACAAACCAAACCCGCATGCTAGAAAATCTCAATCTATAACAACAACTCGGCAAAATGAGCCCCAGATGTTACAGGTCGAGACAGACGCGACCCAACCCACCGGCATATCTCAATCTGTAACACCTAGCCGCCCAAATCGGGTCTAGATGTTACAGATCGAGATTTTGCTTGAGAGGCCGAGAATTGGACCGAAAACACGGTCCCGGAATAACAAAAAAGCTCGCCGGCTAGGCCGACGAGCTGCAAGTTCTTGGTCGCGGGGGCAGGATTTGAACCTACGACCTCCGGGTATTGTAGTGCTATAATTTTATACGGTGATTATCTATTACTTTCTGCTGGTAGATATATATTTTTTATCCCACTGTTGCTAATCTAATCCCTAAGTCTCCCCATGATAGTAGGGACAATAGTAGGGACGCAGAACGGAGCAAATATGCCAAGAGAAAGGCTCCAGCCCGGTCAAGACACCATCGACAGCGCACACATCAAGGAGGACCCTCGCGGCGGATACCGCATGAAATGGAGCATCAGGCTCCCCGATGGCATCACACTCCGTCGGGACACCAGAGGCTGCGTGACAAAAGGCGAGCTTCGCGCAAAAGCCCGTCGGCAGGCCGAAGAGTTAAAAGCCACATGCGGGCTGAAAAGCAATTGGAACAGTTCTGACCTTTTCGGAGGATACATAAAATCCGAGGCGTTGCCGAGCATGGAGGAAAGCCCTCGCCTCCGCCCGTCGACCAGAGAACGCTATGCTCTCTGCCTCTCTATCGCAACGGAATCCCTTGGGGGCTACCCGATTGCGGACGCTCTGCGCGCCGGGACCTTTGGTAAAGCCCTCTGCCTGATTGCCGAAAAGCACGGAACAGCAACGGCGCGACAGGTGCGGAAGGTCGTCAACAAATGGGTCATACAACCCCTAATTATGTGCGGCGTGCTCAACTCGAATCCAATTGCAGGGATGAGCTTCGACCTACCTGAAAACAAGGCGAGCAACAAGCCGCAAGGAGGGCAGGGGCTTTCGGAAAGCGAGTGGGGAAAGGTGCTCGATTGGCTCCTATCAGACAGCTGGAAGGGCGCTCTGCCGCAAAGTGGCTCCGTACGCGGAAAATATTCCCGTCAACAGCTTGCAAATGCGCAAAGGGCAATCGTGGAGCTAACAGCGCTGCAAGCCGTCACGGGATTGCGCATCGGTGAGGCGCGAACCCTCACTTGGGACAAGGTAAGCAAGGGCTGTGACTCGGTTGAAGTTACCAACGAGGCAAGCAAGACCCACCGAGGCCGAATTGTCCCCGTTCTCGACTCGCGCGTCATTTCGTTACTCGAAAATCGCCGAGCCGAAAGTAGTGGGGTCGGATTGGTTTTCCCCGCTCCCGCAACCGATAATCCGTGGCGCGAATGGGACAAGTCCAACTGCTCGAAGGCTGTTCGCACCCTTTATTGTCAGATAGCAAGCGACTGTGACATAGAACTTTTGCAGACAGCCCGTTCCCATGTGTGGCGAGCAACCCTCCACACCATTGCCCGTAACAGAGGTGTCCCGATTGAGATAAGGGCAGCGCTCTTTGGTCACGATCCGGAGACAGCCCGGCGTTACTACACCGATACACGAGATGTCAGCGGAGTAATTGACCTATTCTCGTAGCAACCAAACCTGCAATTACCCCCTGAAGATTCACCCATCGGACCCCAAAGACACGATTTCTGGCAGGCACCGTTATCGGCCATCGAGTTAGCACAATGATGTGTCTGACAGGGGGAGCAGGGTCAACAACCGATAGAGCCACTTCAACTTGATGTCTCAGCGCTCCGCAAACAGATTTGAGTCGAAAAAGCCCCTCAGGGAAACGCCGAGGCCCCTCGCTATGCGGTCGATATTCTCAATAGACACGTTTCGCTTGCCCGTCTCGACTTCGGCGAAATAGGTGCGGGACATCTCGATGGAGTATGCGAAGGCCTCTTGACTCATGCCAAGCTCACCCCTCAGCTCCTTAATGCGAAGCCCCACGCGCATCTTGGGGTCGAGCTCAGTCATCGGCACCTCCTATCCACCGGTGTCAATGATTCAAGCCAACCCTATATAAGTCACACCTATATAAGTGACAATTTGAAATACAATGCAAATACTGAAGTATCGCAATCAGGAAGGGGCCATGGTGGTTACGGAGATTCCGCAGGTTTCCGACTCAGCGGAGGAAGCGGAGAAGAAGGAGGAGACGGTCAAGCTCTTTGGACGCGAGGCCGCAAAGAAGAAGGCTTGCGCGGCTGGTGCGGGAATCCTCTGTGCGGCGCTTCTCGTCGGCGGCGGTGGATATGCCATCACACATGCGGATTGGACGGGCAAAGCGAATGTCCCTGCGGTATCCCAGTCAAAGGACGATGAGGAGCAGGACATGGTGCTTTCCCTTGAGGTGAAGGCTGACGACTGGGATACGGAAACCTCCACGCCCGTCATCGCCCATATCGAGGACGAGGACGGGAAAGTAGACTTCTACACCGCCATCGCCGCGAACAAGCAGGTGACCGTGAAGGTCGGTGAGTCCGGTACCTATACCGTCACATTCATCTCACCGGTGAACGCCGACGGCTCCATCTATAAGGTGCCATCGAAGAAGGTTACCGCCGGAAAAGCCGACAAGACAGCTGCCACAGGCGTGACTTTCGATAAGGTGGATGCGGACAAGGTAACGAAAGATGACCTGACAGCCATTGCCAAGGACGTTGCGGAAGCCGTGAAGAAGGGCGATTCCACCCTGACCGGGGACAAGGGCGCTGAGGTCGTGAAGAAGTTCGAGGACAACATCAAGAAGAACCCGAACGCCGATACCGATGCCGTCGAGAAGGAGACCGAGAAGGCTCAGGAGACCGCCAAGGAAGAGAAGTCCGACGCGAAGACCCCGGAAACTTCCGACAGCAAGAAGAGCGATTCAGGCTCATCCAACGGCTCCAAGAAGGATAATGGGAAGACCACAGGCAGCTCCGATAATTCTGTAAACAAGAACAATTCATCCTCCAAGAAAGACGAAGGAAAATCCGATAGCAAGCCGAGTGGCGGCAACAGCAGCAACTCCAGCTCAAACTCCAATTCAGGCAGTTCATCGAAAAAGGATGACACCCCGGCGCATCAGCACAACTGGGTTGCCCAGACAAAAACCGTCCACCACGACGCACAGTACAAGACTGTCCACCATGACGCGGTGACGCATCAGGTATGGCATGACGCGGTGACGGAGGAACACTATATCTGCAACCAGTGCGGTGCGGATATCACGTCTGACCCTTGGGGGCATCTTAACAACTCTGTTATGAATGGTGGTAATTGCGGAAGCTATCACTCTACCTATGTGACTGTAAAGCAGGGGTATTATGAAACCGTGACCGACCAAGCGGCCTATGACGAGCAGGTGCAGGTGCGCGATGCATGGGATGAGACTGTGACCACTGGGTATAAGTGCTCTTCTTGCGGTGCCACGAAGTAACTTGAAAGAGCAAAGCAATCGTCTATTTCAGGAAAGGAAAGCCCCGGCCATTTGACCGGGGCTTTTTCTAATGCGCTCTGTTCAGGTCTTTCGGTGGTTCCAAGCCGTTCCGTTTCGATAGCTCTGCGGTCGCACTCTTCATATCACCGATTTCGGAACCGAAGAAATCCAGCTCCTCAAGCCCAAGCGAATGGGCGGGAACCGGAACGATGATGCCACTGGAACCCTTGATATAGGAGAGGGCATCGTGGCGTTCGCCGACCTCGGTGAGCGATGCAGAGAAAGAGAGCGACACCGACAAGGTTCATGCCGCGCTCATTCCACTCGCGCCAATCGCAAACAGGATAAAAGCACTCGAACGAAATAGACAGCCGAGCCAATGCGACGTTCGGTGACCACGGAGCGGTGTGTCCCGCGCTCGCGCGGATCCAAGCCGACCCATTCACGGACTGCGGAATTGACGCGACCGCCAAAACCGAAGACAAGACTTGGATAAGGCTCGATAGCGTAGCGCACCATCGACCCTTTCCTTGCCCGCGTCACTCATTCTCGATGCTGTCGAAACCCTCGATTTGCAGATGGACGCCGTTTCGGTCGGCTTCCATGCGGAGCGCCGCGAGCGCTTCCATGATTTCGGAGAACGCCGAGACCTCTTTCTCCAAAACCGCCTTGGCTTCATCTTGGTTGAATACCCCCGCGCCGTTGGAGTTCAGAAATCTCATGAACTGGTTCAGGTTCGTCCCCTGCTTCGCGAGTTCGTGCGCCGCCATTCTCAAAGGCTCCGTGTCTATGACCCTGATTGTCTCATCGTCGGAATTGGCGAGAAGCTTTCGGGCGTACTCGGAAACCGTCATGCCGTTTTTGGCGGCTTTTCGCTTGAGGATTTCCTTCTCGCGCTCCGTCATGCGCACCTCGACGCGCGCCTCTTTTCTCCGCATGCCGACTTCGACTCCTCTCGTTTTCCAAAAACAAGCTACCAGCGAACAGCGCCGCCGCGTTTGCTGGTAGCGTAAAATCAGACGGCGGTCACGCCGGCTGCCGAAAACAGGCAATCCGAAAATGCCAGTTTTTTCAAAGCGCGAGCACCCTCCCGTCAAGGTCACCAAGGCCGCTCGGGAGCAAGATGGAAGTGAAGGAAAAGTCCGCAACAGTGGAGTTTGTCCGTACACTTCCCAAATCTTGCAACTCGAAGAGCGGCCCTAGCCGGTGAGCGCTGCTGCTAAGCAACGCGAGAGCCTTCTCGGCTTGATAATAGAGGTGCCGCCGCCCCTATTATCAAGCCGAGAAGGCGGGCCTCCAGAGGCTTGCGGGGTAATCAAGCGAGCGGCGTGGACAGCAGACCAGCATTCATCGGCAACGATGCCGGGCATTATCTCACGGCAAAACACCTCGGGCCCCGAAATCGGTCATCACGAGCACAGAACCGTCCGGTAGACGCACTCCAGTATCAAACGAAGCCCGCTCGGGAACCTCGATTCCCTCGGCACCCAGAAGCGCCTTCAGGGTTGATTTCCGATCTCAGCCGAACACATTGAGTGAATAGGCCGTTCCCACAGCTAGCCGAACGC
>ERZ1034913.699-NODE-699-length-24693-cov-11.446871_pt1 | contig 24693 bp, 24 predicted proteins | sample MGYA00520697_ERZ1034913 | MGnify/ENA primary metagenome ERZ1034913 (study PRJEB33766, sample SAMN09781786) | gut metagenome | biome: gut microbiome | host: Homo sapiens | place: Madagascar | study: EMG produced TPA metagenomics assembly of the PRJNA485056 data...
GGAAAGAGAGGCTTGGTGAGAAAGGTGGAGCCTTCTTTAATGGTAAAGAAGGACGGGATAATTTTAGAAATTCTTATTTCAAGAACATAAGTAAAACAATGAATATAATAAAAACAAATATTGAAGGCGTACTCATTATTGAGCCACGCCTCTTCCGTGATGCTCGTGGCTACTTCTTCGAGAGCTTTAGCGAGCGAGAGTTTGAAGAGAAGGTTGCCCCAATCCTGGGACATAGTGTTCACTTCTGCCAAGACAACGAGTCTATGAGTAGTTATGGCGTGATGCGAGGCTTGCACTTCCAGTGCCCACCATATACTCAGAGTAAGTTGGTACGCTGCGTAAAGGGCAGAGTGCTCGATGTAGCAGTAGATATTCGTAAAGGTTCACAAACCTATGGCAAGCATGTGGCTGTAGAGCTGACAGAAGACAATCATCGCCAGTTCTTCATCCCTAAGGGCTTTGCTCATGGTTTCGCAGTCCTTTCAGAAACAGCCGTCTTCCAATACAAGTGTGATAACTTCTATCATCCTGAGGCAGATGGTGGTATTTCTATCCTTGATGATAGCCTCGATATTGATTGGAAAATCCCAACAGAGCATGCCAATCTCTCAGAGAAAGATACGAAGCATGCAATGCTGAAAGACTTTGATTCACCTTTCGATATCAATGTAGATTTGTATGGACATGAATAACAGATAACGCATGATAGTTTTACCAGATACAAAAACTTTTGATTCCAGCATACGCTTGGTTCAACTCGTAGGAGGTGTCACCAAAGCAAATATGCTAAAGGTGTGCGACAAACTCGACCTGTATGTTAGTCCGAACTTGAAGAAGGACGAGACGGCACGCCGAGTTGCGCAGGAACTGCTCGATAGTCCTATTGAGATATTGAGCAACCTCAACAAGCAAGAGTTACAAATTATCGATGAGTTTGTCAAGGGCGGTGCCAACACCTATGTCGTTCGCAAGATGCGCAAGACCCAGTACAAGCTTCAGAAACTATACTTGGTTGCCACCTATTGCGATGAGGAAAAGCAAGAATGGCACATGCTGATGCCCGATGAACTGCGAGAGGCTTTGTCAAGCAACTACAAGTTCTATCTTGACTTGGCAGAGAAAGGTCAGAAAGGACCAACAGCCAAACAACTCCGCATGATGGCGGCGATGAAGAGGATTATGGGGGAATAAAACTTTATTTAATATGATAACTGAGCAAATTGATAAAGGGTTAGAATGGATTTGTGATAATAAAGAGTGGATATTTAGCGGATTTGGGGTTACCGTTATTTCGTTTATTGCTTGTTTTTTGTTTAAAAAGAGAAAAGGCAATACAGGTAACCATCAATCAAGTTCATTTAATATTGGAAGTCACATAACACAGGTAAATGGAAATTATACAGTCAATGGAAAAGACTCCAAATAATCAGAAAGCACAAGGCAATATTAATTCTACAATTACCCAAATTAATGGGGATTACATTGCTATGGATGAAGGAAAAATGACTGATTTGTGTCTGAAATTGGTTAATGATAAGCTTCAGCAGTTGAGAGAAGATGCTCATGAAGTATTAAAAGCACAAGTTGCATCTTTTTCCAATGAGTTGTTTCAACGAATAGTCAAAATGGAAGGCAAAGTTGAAACATTGGAAAAATTTGCTAATCCTGCTATACAGTTTGCTTTAGGTGAATCCTTGATGGGGTATTCTCAACGATGTTCTGAAGAGCATAAAACACTATTAATAGACTCTTTATTAGAACGATTACAAGTAGATGACATCTCAACAAAAGCTATATTGTTAGATAAAATTCGCAAAGGAATTCCTAACTTGACACTGTCACAAGTTGACATGTTAGCATTTCTGGTTTTTAAGTGTCTAGCATTTGAATGTAAAGATATTACAGATTTGAAAGTCGTTTTTAAAGATATTGATGTCCTTATGGATAGTATTTTGAAAATGACATCCCTTGATTTTTATTATTTACAACATACAGATTTTGTCCATAAAGTTTCATTTGTTTCAGGTGCAGATTTTATAGAGAAAGATTTGTTGAAACGATATAAATTTCTTTTGGAGGATAAATCGTGGAATAGCTTGCTTACAATATTAAAAGAAGTAAATCCTTTGTGGCAAGACTTGTTCAATTCTCTAAAAATAAATGACATGGCTTGTTTTATGCCAACAACACAAGGTTTTTATTTGGGATTGATTCGTTTGAGTAAAGTTCTTGGTCAGAAAATAAATTATGACAATTTCTTGGAACAATTGTAATGGACTATTAAAAGGGTGCTTATACCCCATGCGGTCCCATCCCGCAAAATATGGCGTAGACCTTTGATGGTCCGCCAACCTTATAGCGCAGCGGTTCTGAGCACCGGAGGGCGGTTACATCCTCTCGTCCCTGAGGGAAGAGAGGCTTGGAGAGAAAGGTGGAGCCTTCTTTAATGGTAAAGAAGGACGGGATGATTTTAGAAAACTCTTCTTATTTTTTAAGAACACAAAAATAAAAACACAATATCATTATGAATGATTTTAAGAATATAAAAGTAGCAGTAGCCGGTACCGGCTACGTAGGTCTGAGTATAGCAACCCTGTTATCTCAGCACCATCATGTAACAGCAGTAGATGTAATCCCGGAGAAGGTGGAGAAACTCAACAATAAGATTTCTCCAATCCAGGACGATTACATCGAAAAGTATTTGGCTGAAAAGCCATTGAACCTCGTGGCAACCCTTGACGGCAAGGAAGCCTATAAGGATGCAGACTTCGTAGTGATTGCAGCACCAACCAACTACGACCCAGTGAAGAACTACTTCGATACAACCCATGTAGAAGAAGTCATCGACCTGGTATTGGAAGTAAACCCAGATGCAGTGATGGTCATTAAGAGTACCATCCCTGTAGGTTACACCCGCAGCCTCTACTTGAAGTATGCCAAGAAGGGCGTGAAGAAATTCAACCTCCTCTTCTCTCCAGAGTTCCTTCGTGAGAGCAAGGCACTCTATGATAACCTTTACCCAAGCCGCATCATCGTAGGCTATCCGAAAATTATCGAGCGCCCTGAGTTCGCTGAGGAGAACGAGGCAATTAAGTCAGTAACCAATGTCGAGATGTTGAAGGAAGCAGCCAAGACCTTCGCCGCTCTGCTCCAGGAAGGTGCCATCAAGGAAAACATCGATACTCTCTTCATGGGCATGAAGGAAGCAGAGGCTGTCAAGCTCTTCGCCAATACCTATCTGGCACTCCGAGTAAGCTACTTCAATGAGTTGGATACATACGCAGAGGTAAAGGGACTCGATACCAAGGCAATCATCGATGGCGTAGGTCTTGACCCACGCATCGGCACCCATTACAACAACCCAAGCTTCGGCTATGGTGGTTATTGCTTGCCAAAGGATACCAAGCAGCTCCTGGCAAACTATGCCGATGTTCCAGAGAACCTGATAGAGGCAATCGTGGAGAGCAACCGTACCCGTAAGGACTATATCGCTGATGCCGTACTCCAGAAGGCTGGCTATTATAACGAGAATAGTACATTCGATACCAGCAAGGAACACAACTGCGTGATTGGTGTCTTTCGTCTGACCATGAAGTCAAACAGCGACAACTTCCGCCAGTCTGCCATTCAGGGCATCATGAAGCGTATCAAGGCAAAGGGGGCAGAGGTTATCATCTATGAACCAACCTTGGAAGATGGAAGTACATTCTTTGGTAGCAAGGTAGTAAATGATATGGATACCTTCAAGAAGCAGAGTCAGGCAATTATCGCCAACCGCTATGATGCCAGCCTGGATGATGTGAAGGAGAAGGTATATACTAGAGATATTTTTAGAAGAGACTAGGAGTTAGTGATTACAGATTGCATTTTGCTAGCGAATTAATCACTAATCACTACAAAATAATCAATTATAAAATGGTACAATATAATATAGATTTAACGGGTAAGACGATCCTTGTTACAGGTGCTGCAGGATTTATTGGTAGCAATCTTGTAAAGCGTTTGTTTAATGATGTGGAGAACATCAAGGTAATTGGTATTGATAGTATTACAGATTACTATGATGTGAATATCAAATATGAACGTCTGAAGGAAATCGAGGCAATGGATAAAGACTGGACGTTTGTTCATGATTCTATAGCTAATAAAGAGATTATCGAGAAAATCTTCTCAGGCAACCAAATTTCTGTAGTTGTCAACCTGGCAGCTCAGGCTGGCGTACGTTATAGTATTACTAATCCTGATGCCTATATCCAGAGTAATCTCATCGGTTTCTATAATATTCTGGAGGCTTGTCGTCACTACGAGGTGGAGCATCTAGTATATGCCTCTTCATCATCGGTTTATGGTAGCAATAAGAAGGTTCCATATTCTACAGATGACAAGGTGGATAATCCGGTAAGTCTATATGCGGCAACGAAGAAAAGCAACGAGCTGATGGCTCATGCATATTCTAAGCTCTATAACATCCCAAGTACAGGATTGCGTTTCTTCACCGTGTATGGTCCTGCAGGAAGACCAGACATGGCATACTTCGGATTTACCAACAAACTGGTAAAGGGCGATACCATCAAGATCTTCAACTATGGTAACTGTAAGCGTGACTTCACCTACGTGGATGACATCGTGGAAGGTATCGTGAGAGTGATGCAGCATGCTCCTGAGAAGCAGAATGGTGAGGACGGTTTGCCTATCCCTCCATACAAGGTATATAACATCGGTAACTCGCATCCTGAGAATCTGCTGGAGTTTGTGAGCATCCTGCAGGAGGAACTGATTCGTGCAGGTGTGCTGCCTGAGGACTATGACTTTGATGCACATAAGGAACTGGTGGCAATGCAGCCTGGCGATGTGCCTGTGACTTATGCTGATACGACTCCGCTGGAGGAGGACTTCGGATATAAGCCTGATACATCTTTGCGATATGGATTACGAGCCTTTGCTGAATGGTACAAGGGGTATTACCAAATGTAATTATTATGGCAAAGAATAAATTCTCAACAGAAATAAGAGAAGCTCCAAATAATTCAAAATACTTGAAAGTATTTTTCTTGGATGACTCAGAGGCTAAGAATACACAAGAAATACTCTTGGCATTAAACGAGGTAAAGACAGTCAATATAACTAAGTCCGAAAGCAAATCACATTCTGGGGATACTTTAACTGTTTATCCAAAACCAATGATTGATATTGACATTTTGGATAATGTAGTAAAGAAAACCTTGGATAGTCATTTTTCTGGTGTAACAGAAGTGAAGACTGAAAGAATATCAGCGGTAGAGTTCAAAAATATTGAAAAGAAAATACTTGATGCTTTGGATGATGCTATCGCAACAATAGATGTAAGTGTAGCTTGGTTCACAAATGAAACACTTCAGAAGAAACTGTTAGAAAAGAAAAACGAAGGTTGCAAAGTTCGCGTAATGACAGATGCCAATCATACCAATCAAAAGCATGGTGTTGACTTGACTCCATTTGAGAACAAGTCTATAAAGGCGGAGCGAAATGGAATTATGCATCATAAATTTTGTGTGATAGATAACAATATTACGATACATGGTTCGTATAATTGGACAACTGCAGCGGAAACAAAGAATAATGAAGAAATTTCAGTTGACAAAAACGATGTCAAAAAAGCTTCTGCTTATACCAAAGAGTTTAATAGGCTATGGGATAATGTGTTGTAATAAGCAAATAGAGGAGAATACTAATGAATAAAACAAGTAAAGAAAAACTGAATTTTTGGATGTCAGAATATCCAGAGTCTTTTCATCCGTGTGATGAAAACAGGATGTTTGACTTGACAAATAGCCTTTACGAATCAGAAGGAAGTATTTGCATAGACGATTTGTTTGCGAGCTTTACCAAGTATCATCCCAATTACAATAAGGTGGAGGCTATGAGACTTTGCGACAAGTGGGAAGAGCAAAGTCTCCTTATCAAGCGTTTTCTGTATTGGAAGCAAGAAAGCAGGAAATGATAATTTGGCAAGCAGTAGAACTGTATCAGTAAAGTCGAACTATTAAAGTATTAATTGAAAAACAAAAACAAGAGACCTATGTGCGGAATTGTAGGATATATCGGTCAGAAAGAAGCCTACCCGGTCCTTATCGAGGGCTTGAAGAAACTGGAATATCGTGGATATGACAGTGCAGGTGTAGCTTTGGTGAATGACCAACAGAATAAGCTCAATGTCTATAAGACAAAGGGTAAGGTGAGCAATCTGGAGGCAATGGCTGCCGACAAAGATTGCAGTGGACATATTGGTATCGCCCATACTCGTTGGGCGACTCATGGTGAACCTTCTGCCATCAATGCCCATCCCCATATCAGTATGAGCGGTGACTTGGCTTTGGTGCATAATGGTATTATCGAGAACTATCAGGTACTGAAGGAACAACTCATAGAGAAAGGGTATAAGTTTCAGAGTTCAACTGATACCGAGGTGCTCGTGCAGTTGATAGACTATTACTATCAGCAGAATGGCAAGGACTTGGTGTCTGCCGTATGTCAGGCTCTTAACGATGTTATCGGTGCATACGCTATTGCCGTCATCGAAAAGAATAATCCAACACATTTGGTGGCTGCCCGCCAATCCAGCCCTTTGGTGGTAGGTGTAGGCAAGGGTAATCAAAATTTCTACATCGGCAGTGATGCCACTCCTATTGTGGAACATACCGACAAGGTGGTTTATTTGGAGGATGGACAGATTGCCGATATTCGGGTGGATGAAGATTTGAATATCATTAATCTGGAACACGCTTCATGTGGCTATGATATAAAGACGGTAGATTTGGATATTTCTAAACTCAGCAAGGGCGGTTATGACCACTTCATGTTGAAGGAAATACATGACCAACCCGGTTGCTTGAAAGATTGCATGAGCGGTCGTCTCTTTGCAGACAAGGAGCATCCAGAGAACAATCACATCGTTCTCTCTGCGCTCAATGATTACAAAGACAGATTGGTGAATGCCAAACATATCATCATTGTAGCCTGTGGAACCAGTTGGCATGCAGGACTCATCGGCAAGCAACTGATAGAGAAGATGTGTCGCAAGCGTGTTGAGGTGGCATACGCCAGTGAATTCCGCTATGGCGACCCTGTGATAGAACCTGACGATGTGGTGATAGCCATCAGCCAAAGTGGAGAAACCGCAGACACCCTTGCTGCTATCAAGTTGGCAAAGGAAAAGGGCGCGTTGATTTTTGGTATAGTGAATAGTGTAGGTTCTTCCATTGCTCGTGAAACAGATACTGGCATTTATATCCATGTAGGTCCAGAGATAGGTGTGGCAAGTACCAAGGCTTTCACCGGTCAAGTGACCGTACTCACACTTCTCGCCTTGGCTTTAGGACATGAGCAAGGAACGCTCAATGCCGCCGACTATCGCCTCATGATAGAGGAATTGGCAGAGATTCCTCTGAAGATGGAAGAAGTGCTGAAACAGGCACCAATGATTAAAAACATAGCAAGAATGTTCACCTATGCCCATAACTTCCTTTATTTGGGTCGCGGTATGAATTATCCTGTGGCTTTGGAAGGTGCTTTGAAGTTGAAGGAAATCAGCTATATCCATGCCGAGGGCTATCCTGCTGCCGAGATGAAGCATGGACCAATCGCCTTGGTTGACCAAGACATGCCAATCGTATTCCTTGCCACCCATCATCAACTCTATGAAAAGATTATCTCGAATATGCAGGAGGTGAAGTCAAGAAACGGTCGCATACTTGCCGTGGTGACAGAGGGCGACAAACAAGTAAAGGAGATTGCAGACAATGTGATTGAAGTGCCAAGAACATTGAATGCCTTGGTACCATTGTTGAGTGTTGTTCCTCTACAGTTGTTGGCATATTATGTGGCAGTAGATAAGGGATTGAACGTAGATATGCCAAGGAATTTGGCAAAGAGTGTGACAGTGGAGTAAGTTTCATGAAATCTTTAGCTGTGTTTTCTCATTTAAGGAATCTTCTTTATAAGGCTGACAAAGCTTTGGGCAAATACATAGAGCCCAAGAAAGGGGATTATAATTTCTTGGATGTCGTAAGCAACATAAAACTTACAGAAGCACAGATAAAAGAAGAAATTCATAAACATCATCAAAGAAACAGGCAAATACCTTTGCTGTTGACGTTGGCAAGCTTGCTTTTTGCTTATCTTCCAAAAATTATATCTTACTTAGTAAAAAGTGAGGGCGTTAGCATCTGGGAATATTTATTGTTCGGTGTATATATTTTGGGGCTAATTGCTGTTGTTTTCTGTTTTTATAGGTTTGCTTATCCAGGAAAAATTCCACATCGCTATTTGCCATCTCAATTTTATCAGGGAATATTTGATTTGTATAAAGAACAAGGATATGATGAGATTGAGTCGAATAAGGGAGTACAATATTCTTATTTGAGCTATTTGGAAGAATTTTTGGAAACTTATACAAACTACAATAACAGTAAGGAAAGAACATTCTATTTGTTCATGAAATTTTTGCCTGTCACAGCATTGTTATATGCAGCAATTTGTACTGTGGTATTACTCAATGACAAAACTAACGAAAATAAAATTGATATTATGGTTGTTCATGGTAAGAAAATGAAACCCTCTTCTGCAATAACTGTCCATCCGATAGTGGAAAGGGAAGGTACTAGGATTCACTTTAGTTTGGAGGACAATACAAGTTGGGGACTCCATAGTCGAAAGGTTGCCAGATATGATACAGTTAAAACTGTCAAAAAGCATGGTCAAATCTTGGAACAGAAAAAGACTAATAAAATGATATACAAAGCAGGAAAAGGTATTTCGCCTGAAAGATAAGAACGTTTAGGATATTGAAGAATAAGCAAAAAAGAAGAAAAATTATGACACAAAAATATTATGTCTCAAACATCAGATAACAATAAAAGAATAGCAAAGAATACGCTTCTGCTTTATGCAAGGATGCTTTTTATGATGTTGATAGGCCTTTATACAAGCCGTGTCATCCTTGATAAGCTCGGTGAAGTGGATTTTGGTATATATAATGTAGTTGGTGGCTTTGTCACGATGTTTACCATCATAAGTGGAGCCATGACCACAGCCACACAACGTTTCCTATCTTTCGAAATAGGAAAAGGCAAGGATGGTAATGTCAAAGGTATATTTAGCACCATGATATATATCCATCTCTTTTTAGCTTTAGTTATATTGATATTAGGTGAAATCGTTGGTGTTTGGTTTTTGAATACCCACATGAATTTTCCACCAGAGAGATATGGTGCTGCAAATTGGGTCTTTCAATTATCATTGTTGGTATTTATGCTCAACGTGATAAATGTTCCTTACAATGGTGCTCTGATTGCATATGAAAAAATGTCGGCATTTGCTTACTTTAGTATATTTGATGCAGTTTTCAAATTGGCAATATGTTATGTGATAACAATGACACCTTTTGATAAACTCATTGTTTATGCTGCTTTGATGGCAGGCATTCAAATAGTATTACTAATTATGTATTTTGTATATTGCAGATTACAATTTTCAGAATGTCGATTTACAGGTAAGTTTAATAAAAACTATGGAAAAAATGTTGGATCATTTGTGGGTTGGAATCTAATTGGTTCTTTGGCTGGGATAGCAAAGGAACAAGGTGTAAATGTTGTTCTAAATATTTTCTTTGGACCAGCCGTTAATGCCGCACGTGGAATTGCCTATCAAGTGCTCAGCAAACTAAATGGCTTTGTTACAAATTTCCAAATGGCCATGAATCCTCAGATAATCAAGAATTACGCTTCTGGTAATCGAGAAGATATGTATAAGTTGGTTTTTAGAGGAGCAAAGATGTCTTATCTCCTTATTTTAACGCTGTCTCTTCCTGTTATAGTCGAAGCTCCGCTGATTCTTAGTGTCTGGCTTAAAGAAGTTCCAGATTATACTGTGATATTTTTAAGAATAGCGATATTTACAGCTATGATTAATACTTTGTCAAACCCTTTGATTGTTTCCATGCATGCATCAGGTAAGGTTCGTGATTATCAGATAGTTGTAGGGGGTGTCTCTTTGATAACCCTTCCGCTTGTGTATATTGTATTAAAGTTTGGAGCAGAACCATATATGGCTATGATAATTGCCTTTCTCGTGGAATTTGTTTGTCATTTTGTCAGGTTGTATATGTTAGTAAAAAGTATAGAATTTCCTATGTGGCGGTTTGTCAAGGGAGTAACTTTGCGAGTATTGATGATTACCGTATTAGCAATGATTTTACCTTTGATTTCATATGAAATAATACCTGTAACTTTCTTCCGTTTTACAACTGTATGCATTTTATCTTGGTTATCTACGGTTTGTATTGGATTTTACATAGGTTTTAATCGTACAGAAAGAATAATTGTCAAAGATAAAGTCTTGTCTGTTATTAACAAGAAAATATTAAAGAAATAGTATGAGCTTGAATATAAGCAATGTTCATGATTGTTATGGCTGTGGTGTGTGCGCCACAGCTTGTGGACGAAAGATTATAGAGATAGGTTTGAATGATAATGGTTTTTATGAGCCACATATCACGGATGAAAGCAAGTGTACGCAATGTGGTATTTGCACGGACATATGTGCTTATCTGCATGATGACTTGTCTTTGAAGCAGACAGAAATACATCCATACGCCGCATGGAGCAAAGACCACCTTGTAAGGAGAAAATGCTCTTCGGGCGGTGCTGGCTTTGAAATAGGCAAGTATCTGTTAGGACAAGGTCACAAGGTGTGTGGTGTAAGGTATGATGCCGAAAAGAACCGTGCGGAGCATTATATCGCCACAACTGTAGAAGAATTGATTCCAAGTGCAGGAAGCAAATACATCCAGAGCTACACTGTCGATGGTTTCAAAGCCATCAACCGTAAGGAGAAATACTTGGTGACAGGTACTCCGTGTCAGATAGATTCCTTCCGCAGATACATACAGAAGTTCCGTTGCGAGGACAACTTCGTATTGCTCGACTTCTTCTGTCATGGTGTACCGTCCATGTTGGTATGGAAGAAATATACGGAATGGGCAGAGAAGCAAGTTGGCAAAATCACATACGCCTCATGGCGTAACAAGTGGAGTGGCTGGCATGACTCCTGGGCTAAGGGTATCGATGGAGAGGAACATGGCGAAAAAATAGATTGGCACGACTCCTACGACATGTTAATAAGGGGGGAAAAAAGTTATATAGAGTCAAGGCTGTCGCAAGGCGACATGTTCTACAAACTTTTCCTTGGCGACTGTTGTCTTGGCAAACAATGTTATGACCACTGTAAATACAAATATAACAAGTCTTCTGCAGACATTCGCATTGGTGACTTATGGGGTACAACGTATGCAGATGATGAAGATGGAGTCAGTGCTGCTATTGCTCTTACAAATAAAGGGTATGGAATATTGCAAAATTGTAATTGTAAGTTGATTGAGCATAGTATGGAATGCGTATCTGAGTATCAAATGAAGAAATGTCCTCCAAAACCAGAGTTTTATGATAGATTGATAAAAAAAATTCATTCTCCAAAAGTCAGAATTGATGATATACAAAATATCATTAAATCCTTCCAATGGAAACAGAGACAAATTAATCGTCTTTGCAATCCCATTAGAACAGTCAATAATCTTATAAAAAGAATATGCAAATAAAAACAATAACATGCCATGATGTTAATAATTATGGCGCATCCCTTCAAACTTATGCTTTACAGCGTTTTCTTCAGCAGAAAGGGTTTGAAACAGAAGTTATAGATTATCGTCCTATCTATAAAAGTGACAGACTAAAATTCTTTGAATACAACAGAACTGAGGGCAAAATTTTTAAAATCTTGAGGTTTCTGCCGTTTTTGAAGCCAATAGTCGGTTTGATTGACCATTTGAGAGTTCCTGGACATATTACAGACTTTAAATTTATTCCTAAAAAGAAAATTTTTAATGAATTTAAAAAACAATATCTCAACTGTACAAATCTGTGTTATAGGACAATTAATGATTTGCAAGAGAGAGTCCCATATGCTGACATCTATATAGCAGGTAGTGACCAAATATGGAATTCTGTTGGCTGTAATGGACGTGACCCCTCCTATTACTGTTCTTTTATTCCTGCGAAGTCAAAATGTATATCATACGCAGCTTCTTTTGGTGCTTCATATATTCCTGAAGATCAAAAAGAATTTGTATATAGTCAATTGTCACGTTTTTCAGCCATTTCCACAAGAGAACATTCTGGTGTTGACATAGTCAATTCTTTAGGATATGTTGCAAAAGAAGTGCTTGATCCAGTTTTCTTGTTGGATAGGGCTGAATGGGAAAACTTGTGCAGAAGGTCTCATAGACAAGAAAAATATCTATTGGTCTATGATTTGGATATGAATCACCCTGGAGTAAAAAATCTCTGTTTAGAATTGTCCAAGAAAAATGGATGGAGAATCTATTCAATGAATGATTTTCGGACATGTCCTTATGCCTATTATAACATCAATGATGCAGGGCCTATTGAATTTTTAGAGTGGATTAGGGATGCACAGTTTGTAGTCTGTACTTCCTTTCATGCCACAGCATTTAGTATCATTTTCCATAAACAATTCTATACATTTCCATTATATCATGGCAAAAACCATGCAAGAATGAAAGATTTTCTCCACAAGATGAAGTTAGGCAATCATTTCATAATGGATACAATAGATCAAAGCCATCTAAGTAATGTTGATTTCGATAAGGTTGACGAACTTCTTGCGCAATATAAGGAAGATTCAAAAAAATGGCTTTTGGAAAATTTAAAGTAACATTTAAATTATTATGAGTAAACGTATAATATTTTTATTCACGTTTTTCGTGTTTTGGTTGATATTCTTTCCTACAGCTAAGGTTATACTAGATACAACATATAATGGATGGTTGCAGAATTTTATGATATTGATAATGGCTTTCTATTTCAGAAAACACATTATGCAGCTTTTCAAAGGACATTATCGTTGGATTAATTTTTCAGTATTATCTTATTGTGTCATTTGCGTAGTTTCACTATTGATAAATGATAGTACAATATCAAACTATACTACAATGAAGGTTCGCGATGGGGTAATATCCGTTATCGAGGGAAATCATTCTACTAAATCAACAATATACTTTTCTCTGTCATTGCTAAGTTTGTTAGTATTGGTAGAAAGGTTATCTTTGGAAAATAAGGTAGAATATTTCTTAAAATATTTGTGGAATTTTTCATTATTGCTTTGGATTTGGGTAAACATAGATGCGTTTACTCATGTAGTAATAGATGAAAAAATCGGCGGTTATGTTATTGGAAATAAGTTTCATGTTTGTTATTATAACTTATTTGTGTGCGTCATTTACTATTTAAACCATCCAAACTTAACAACGAAAAAGGAAAAAATGTCTTTATTGTTTCTTATCGTTGTGTTGTTATTTGCATGTTTACACACTCAATGTAGTACGATGGTAGTTGGGACTATGGCTTTTGCATCTCTTGTATTTCTGGTACCAGAAAAAATGTGGCATAGATTATCATCAGCATCTTTCATTGTCTCCTTGTTGGTGGTTGTAGATTTAGTTTTTTTCTTTTTTACCACTTGGGTTCTTCAATATCCCATAGTTCAAGATTTTATAGTAGATGTATTACATGAAGACTTGACGTTGACGGGGCGTTTAGGTATTTTCGAAAATATAACAGAATCGTTTTCCAAAGGTATGTGGCTTGGTTTCGGAAATGGAAATTCACGTGTGGTCAGCCTATTTTATACAGGAGTAGAAAATCCACAAAATGGTTTGATTGAGGTGTTCCTTAATGTAGGAGTAGTTGGATGTGTAGTTTTTCTACAATGGCTATATCTTTCTTTAAAAGAAATTAAAGAAACTGATTATTACAAATATCCTATCGTTCTCTATATTTTGACCATGATAGTGGTGTCAACAATAGAAGTTCCTTTTGGAGGCACATTTATGTTTTTCATGATATTATTGTTAGCAGAACGAAGAAAAGTTGAAGTTAAAAAAGTTATTGACTATGGAGCGTAAGTTTAAAAAAATATGCATACTATCACCAGGTGTATTGCCTGTTCCTGATGTAATGGGCGGGGCTGTAGAACGATTGATAACAATGATTGTCCAAACTAATGAAATTGAACATCTCTTTGATATTACGGTTGTTACCTGTCCAAGCGAAGAGGCAATTAAATTGCAAAAGAATTATAGATATACTCATTTTGTTAATCTGAAATATTTCAATAATAACTTTGTACAAAATTGGGGGAATAAATTGAAATGGCACATACAATCTTGGTTTAACAAGAACACAGTTATATTGGATTACATAATGTCACCTGTGAATCGTTATTTATGCAAGACAAACTTTGACTTTATTGTTTCCGAGTGTTCAAATCCTACATTTTGCAGTGGTATTTCTAAAATAAAAGGGAAAAACAAGATTGCTGTTCATCTGCATGGCAATTTGTTGTCTTCCAAATATCTTGAAGCAGTATTTGGCAATGTTTTCAGTGTAAGTGATTTTATAAGAAATCAGTATGCTAAAGATTCTTTAATTTCTCCCAAAAGGCAGATTACTATCTTTAATGGAATCGCGACAGAAAAATTCACTAAACGAATACCTGCTTCAGAACGTGCGTCTCTTCGTAAGCATCTTGGGTTCAATGTGGACGATTTTATCTTGGTTTTCTGCGGAAGAATAGTTTCTGATAAGGGAGTCTTGGAACTGATGCATGCTTTGTTATCAATCAATAACCCAAAGATAAAGCTTCTGATACTTGGTTCTTCTAATTTTGGCTTGGGTGATTTCGGTGATTATCCTATCAAGGTGAAGCAGATTGCAGATGAGAATAAGGACCGTATTAAATTTACAGGTTTCATCAACAATAATGAAGTATATAAGTATCATCAAATCTCTGATGTAGGTGTCATGCCTTCTATGCATAATGACCCTTGTCCTCTCTCCTTATTTGAGTTGATAACATCAGGTTTGCCTACAATTGCAACAAATGCTGGTGGAATGCCAGAAATTGCGACTAAGGATACGACGATTTTTGTGTCTATGGACAAAATAGTGAAAGAATTGAAAGATGCGATACTAACATTATACAATGATTCTTTATTGAGAAACAAAATGCACAATTCTGCCATTGAAAGATCCAAGATTTTTACTCGGAAACGCTTTTATCATGATTTTTGCAATGCAGTAACAACATTAATGGAACTTAATAAAAATGAATGAAATGTCTATGTTGGATAAAATAAGAGAAGTGAAAGGTTCTATCGAACTCTTTTGTAAAATGCTGTTTTATAATAGTATTTGTAAAGGTTGGATTCAACTTTTGGGAAGGCATGACAATCGTCAGTTAAAATACAGGGTGTCCTTATGCTTGATATTCAAGAATGAAGCTTCGTTCTTAAAGGAATGGCTCGATTATCATTTGACAGTTGGGGTAGAGCATTTCTATTTGTATAACAATAACTCAGATGATAATTATGACGAGGTCTTAAAGCCATATATAGATAAAGGTTTGGTTACTTTTATTAATTGGCCATATGACCATTCACAATTCAAAGCCTATCAGCATTGTTATGAGAATTATAGAAATGAAACAAATTGGATTTCATTCTTGGATGCTGATGAGTTCTTTGTACCTAAATATGCTAATACATTGGAGGAATGGTTGAAAACTTTAGACAAGTATCCTGCGATTGTTATCCATTGGAGGATGTTCGGAACAGGAGGACAGCTAAAACATGATTATTCTAAAAATGTGATAGAGCAGTATTATACTTGCTGGGATCATTTCTATCCATTAGGAAAGTGTTTTATCAATACACGCTATGACATCGCAAGTTTTGACTTGTGGCATGTACATCATCATACATATATGAAATATCCTATCTGCGGTATAAAACTGACAATTCCTGCAGTCAACCAGTTCGGATATATATGTCCTGTCAATATAAATTGGAGTGGTTGGAATAACAAAATGAGTGAAGCAACCATTTTTTGTAATCATTATTACACAAAGGCTTGGGATATATATAGTGCAAAAATGAAACGAACGGACGTATTATTTGAGGAGGCTCCAAGGAAGAAAATGGCTCAATTCTTCAAAATGGAGAATGAGTGCACTGTTAAGGATTATTTGATTTCAAGGTTTTTCGTAAAATTAAAAATTACACAAGGTATTATCAAGTTATGAACAATCAGTTATTGCAAAGAATAAAAAGAAAGATATTTGGCAAGTCACTAAGTAAGAAAGATTGTCAGAGAAACTTTCAATACGATTTCAAAACATATTTTTCAAATTGTTTTGATGGAAGCAAAGGTAGTGACCAACTGTTAGCCTCTATTTTATTGAATCTTCATCAATTGGAGAAAGGCATGTCTTTTACTAAGTCTGCAAGAATTTTTGGTGAAGAGAAGGCTCTTCATGTTGTGAAAAATGTTAATGCTTATCTAAAAAAGCATGATGCAAATACTGTAATAGCATTAGCCATCAATGTTCTTGGTGAATATTTGGCAAATCCTAACTCTACAAAGAATGAAATATCACGTAACACAATATCAGCTTTAGTAGAGGCGAACAAGCACTTGTTGGGTCAATTCGAAAGTGGCACGAAGGTTGTTTCTGAGCCTCATGCATTTGATGAAAATGTTATACGTGATTTTTTCTTTAGCCGGAATAGTGTAAGAGAATTCTCTGAAGAGCCGATTAATGATGAGGAGATTATGAAGGTAATGGATTTTGCCTCATGTACACCAACAGCATGTAATCGACAGACATCAAGGGTCCATGTATATAGAGACCGCAAACAGATGAATGCCTTGATTGAAAATCAGTTAGGTTATCAAAATTGGTGTGATAATGCTAAGGCGATATTTGTCATAACCTCTAATGTTAGTTATTTCAATTCAAGCTATGAACATCTGCAGGCTTTGGTTGATGGAGGCTTGTATGCAATGAATTTTGATTGGGGACTTCATCTTTGTCATATTGCTTCATGTTACAAGATGTATGTTAGGCTTCCTGATATAGACAAGGAATTTCATAAGATTTCGGGTATTCCTGAAAATGAATGGCCAGTTGTGTTGATTTTAGCTGGTCATTATAAAAAAGAGCCTGTCATATCGCCAAAATCAGTACGCTTGCCTGTTGAAAGTGGTAGTAATTTGTTTATTCATTAATTTATCATGCATGATGAAAAGTAAAGAAAAATATGTAGTCATATCAGGTCTTAACTTAAAAGACAATAATAGGGGAACAGCCGCTTTGGGCTATGGAACTTTTTATTTTCTCAAGGAGAAAGACTTTTTAAAACAAGGTGATGTAGTAGTAAGTTTCAGATACTATAATAATTTTCTAAAATCGGCCAATACAGCTTTGATAGAAAATGAGGTGGAAGTAGATGGCTGGAAAATAAAGTGCAAATATGTTCCAGTTTTTAGACTTGAGAAAATGTTGGCGAGCAAGTTGGGTATCGTTTTGCCATTTACTCGCTTTGGAAAAATTATTAGCAACTTGAAACTGGTAGCAGCCATTAACGGTGGTGATGGTTTCTCTGATATCTATAGTACAAAAACATTTCTGAGTCGATTGCATGAAACTTATATTGCAATGAAATGCAATATCCCATTTATCATATTACCACAAACTATTGGCCCTTTTAATAGACAGGCAAACAGAACCATTGCAGACCGTATATTGCGCTATGCAAAAAAAATCTATGTACGAGATGATAAGTTCGTAAAGGAATTGGATAGCATGAAACTTAAATACGAATTGACGAAGGACTTGTCTGCTTATATGAAGCCACAACCATTTGATATAGACATAAAGCCAAATGCTGTAGGTCTAAATGTAAGTGGATTGACATACAGTAATACATTCCGTACATTATCAGGTCAATTCACCTCTTATCCATATTTGATGAGAACTATAATTCGTTATTTTCAGTCTCAAAATGTACCCATTTATCTGATACCTCATTCTTACAATTACAATTGTCCAGAAGTATCTAATGATGATTTGGTCGCAATTAAGGATTTGTATGCAAATTTGGAAGATAAAACAAATGTCTTTATTGTTGACCGTGATATGATTTCTCCACAAGTGAAGTTTGTTATTTCGCAAATGTCATTTTTCATTGGTACTCGTATGCATGCCAATTTTGCTGCGATTTACACAAAAGTTCCACTCTTCGGATTGGCTTATAGTTACAAGTTTCAGGGAGCATTTGAAGCAAATGGAATCTATGACTGTACAGCCATGATTAACAATATCAGTGAGAAAGAATGTGATGCAATAGTTAAACGAATTGCAGATAAATATACAAAAGAACATAAATAATTTATGAAACCAGAGATTATAGCATTTTATCTTCCCCAGTTTCATCCATTCAAGGAGAATGATGAGTGGTGGGGAAAAGGATTTACTGAGTGGACAAACGTAGGAAAGGCTAAGCCGCTATTCAAGGGGCATAACCAGCCTCGTGTACCGACGGAGTTGGGATATTATGACCTTCGTCTGCCTGTTGTGCGTGAACAACAGGCGCAAATGGCTCGCGAAGCTGGAGTGACAGCCTTTTGCTATTGGCATTATTGGTTTGGCAATGGCAAAAGATTAATAGCCGACATCTTCGACGAAGTGTTGGAATCAGGGAAACCGGATTTCCCTTTTTGCTTGGGATGGGCAAACCACTCATGGTTTGCAAAAACTTGGGACAAGAATTCAACGGAAAAAGACAAGTTGCTTATGGAGCAAACTTATCCTGGCATAGAAGATGCAAAAGAGCATTTTGCATTTCTGTTAAAAGCTTTTAAAGACAAACGATATGTAAAGATTGATGGAAAGCCGTTTTTTTATATCTTTGACCCTATCCATTTGCCACAAGAATATCTCGAAAACTTCAAGAAATGGGCAAAGGAAGCAGGTTTCCCTGGCTTGTATTTGGTCGCAAATTTGTCGGTAACAGACAAAGAAGAAGATTTTCTTAAAAAAGGGTATGATGCTGTAACCTTTAAGAGAATTTTATACTACAACAAATTCACATCAGGCAACATCAATAATGTTGTATTGCGTAAGGTTTCTACAGCAATGGCAATGCTGAAAGGTTATTTGCTTCATATGCCTAAATTTATTGTAGATTACCGAAAATACTATCATAACTTTGTTACATCCAAAGAATTGGACGAACACGTTATCCCTCAAATTGTCCCAGGTTGGGACCATTCACCAAGAAGTTCTGAAAAAGCGGTCATTTATACTAACAATAGTCCCGAATATTTCCACAAGCATTGTGTCGAAGCCTTGAAAGCTATTGAGGGAAAGAAAAACATAATAGCAATTTTAAAATCTTGGAATGAATGGGGGGAAGGCAACTATATGGAACCTGACATTGTTTATGGTCGTGGCTTTGTTGAAGCCTTGAGAAAGGCCATAAATGAGGTTTTTAAAATGTAATAATCAATATGGTAAAGGTTAGTATAATTATACCTGTCTATAATGCTGAAAAATTTATCGCACAGCGCATAGAGTCTTTTAAAAGACAAACACTAAGTGATTATGAGTTGATATTGGTAAATGACTGTTCGCCAGACTCTTCTTTAAGCGTAATAAAGAAGTGCGCTGAGGGCAATTCAAAAATCAGAATTATTGATTTGGCAGAGAATGGAGGACCAATGTGTGCCCGTTTTGAGGGATGCAACATTGCCAACGGTGAGTACATTACTTTCTGTGATTCAGACGATGAGTTGCCTGATGATGCGTTGGAAATGCTTTATAAAGAAGCAAAGGCCACCAAGTCGGACATTGTTGCAGGAACTATCGATTTTATCAAAATCTCAGATGGCTCTCACTCTCTTTGGAAGTCTTCTCTGAAATACGGTTCTGATCAGATTGCTGCCATGAAGTCTCTTCTGAAAAACGAGTACAGGCACAATGTCGTGGGAAAACTCATAAAACGAGAGCTTTTGCAGCAGTATCAATACAGCAACGTGAAAGGATTGCGTTATTACGAAGATTTTGTGTTGATGTATGAACTCGTTCAACATGCATCTAAGTTTGTATGTATAGACAATGTTGTTTATAACTATATACAGACAGAAGGGTCTTCGACAATGCTCAACATGAGCAGTTGCAGATTGGATAATATAGCGTATGCGCATAGCCTGGTGTTTCAACTCGTCAGTAACAGGTTTCCTGCTTTGATGAAACTCTGTTATGGTAACTTTCAAAAACGATTTATCTCTCTCTTGGTAAATTATCGTATTGGTCCAAAAGAGTTGAAAACAGTCCTTGGAAAATACAAATTGGATTCCATTCTAAATATTTCCAACATATTTAAGGCGAACAGCATACTTGATTCGATAAAGTTGTCTGTAGCATTGATGGGGTCTCCACTTATAGCAAAAATAAAGAAATAGAAAATGGGTGTAGTTAAACGTTTTATTAAGAGTAATCCTTTTCTGTTTTCTATGATGAAAAAGGGATTGCTGTATGCAAGATATGCTAAATCCTTTAGTGAAGCCAATCCATATAGAGGACTTTCTAAAGTTTCAGCATTGGATGTCGTGGAAATAAGCCGCAAAGGTCACCATTGTTACTTTGGCTATTACGACAAGTCTCCGGTAAATTTCTCAGGAACAAGGGTGGCTTATTTGGATGTGCAGGACAAGGCTATTTCAGGAGAAAATGCCGATGTGTGTATTTATGACTTAAAAAGCAAGAAAAGCAAGATTATAGGTCATACCACAGCCTGGAACTGGCAACAAGGCTGTATGCTTCAATGGATAAGCGACACGCAGGTTTCTTATAACAAATACGATGAAGCATCAGGTACTTATGTAACAGTGATAGTAGATATTGATGATGCTTCTTGTGTCAATAAGATAAAGCGTGCTGCCTATTTTTACAATGCGCAGCACACAAGATACTTGTCACTAAATTTCTATCGCTTAGACCTCTATGCAAAAGGATACGGTTATCCTTATAAGGTGGATAGTTTTGACTTGACAAAAGATGGTATTTGGGAGGTAGATGTAGAGTCAAACACACCAAAACTCATACTGTCGTTGAAGCAAGTTATAGAATACAAGGCGAAGGATTACAAGAATCTTCTGCATTACATCAATCATGTCGCTTATACCCCAGATGAAAAGTCAATAATATTCATCCACAGGTGGCAAGTAAAAGGAGGAGAATTTGTTTCTAGATTATTGTTGTACCATTTGGATACCAACACAATAGATACCTTACTTGACTATGGCCATGTTTCTCATTATTGTTGGAAAGATAAAGAAACGTTATTAATCTATGCCACCAATAATACCATGAATAAAGGTTACATGGAGATTAATATAGTCACTAAAGAGGTTGTTATGATTGCTGGATTACCGATGGAAGATGGACACCCGTCATATTCTCTTGATAGAAAAGTTATATTGACAGACACATATCCTAATCATGGAAGAAAACAATATGTATTTTTATTTAATAGAGATAAACATCAGTTAGGTATACTTGATATTTTGTGGTCTCCTTTTAGATATTTTAATGATGAACGCTGTGACTTACATCCACGTTGGAGCTATGATAATAAGTATGTGTGCATAGATAATACTGCATCAGGTTTTCGTTCTTTAAAGTTATATAAAGTAAAATGAAAGTATCTATAATCATGGCAAGTTGCAATCCAAATAGAGAAAAGTTGGATGCTGCCGTAAAATCAATCCTTAATCAAACATATAAGGATTATGAACTAATAATAGTGGACGATGGATCGAGAGAAAGTCTGAAACCTATGATAGCTTCCATTTCTTCTGATTCTCGTATAAAGTTTTTCAGAATCCCTAATTCTGGTTTGGGAGCAGCTTTAAATTTCGGAATTAAAAAATCGTCTGGTCAATATATTGCCCGCTTGGATGATGATGACAGAATGGTTGCTAATAGATTGGAGAAGCAGGTTTCATATCTTGATCATCATTTAGATGTTTCATGCGTGGGAACGATGCATTATGATTTATATGGTAACAAATATTATAAGCACCGTCATTTTCCGGTAAAGCATGATGATATTGTCAAGTCTTTATTAAACTTTAGATTTGCTTTGGCTCATACAACTTTGATGTTCCGTAGAGATGCTTTTGATAAAATAGGTGGTTACAGAATTCCACGTGGTGGGCAAGATTTGGATTTGGAGTTACAATTGGGAACCGTTGGAAAATTGGCAAATATTGATGAGTATTTGAATTATTACACAATGTCTGCCACAGGACTAGGTACGGTGAATCCTAAGAAATATGAGGCGTATTTGTTTGCACTTCAGGATGTTTATAATAGAAAATTGTTTCCTCAATATCAAACAATAGCAAAATCTTCAATAGAGAAATTGCAGGCCATAGATAATAGTTCTTTAAAATCTTGGAGAGAAAAGCTTAAACGTTATCTCCTGATTTTAAGAGTGAGATTGTTTGGACGTATAATTGTTTGAGTACTTCGTAAAACGGAACAGAATACGTATATTTGTTGCTGATTATATTATTCGTATAGTTGCCAAAATCTGTTCCCATACTTCACTATCCAGCATGAAGTACGGCACTGCTTTCTTTCTATCTTCTGCAAAATAGAAAAACAGATGTTTGATGCCTGGGGCATCTGCATATTCGTAGGCTTCGATTTTTACAATGTTGATACCATGCGACTGAAAGGTGGCAAGGAGTTGTTGACGTTGCTTTTTCGAAAGCTGCTTATACTTGGTATATATAGTATTTATATCGTAGGTCATGGTGGGTATTCTTATTTGTTGAGAATGATGGAATATGCTTTTATGGCTGCGAAAATAACAAAATAATTTGATTTATAGTTATGTTTAGATTAAAAACATTAACAATTTTGGGTAGTAAGGCAGAATTGGCTTCACTACCAGAGGGCAAATTGCTCATAAATACCATAAATGCTCACTCTTTTAACACTGCAAAGAAGGATCAACTATTTGCTGATGCGCTGACAAACGGTGATGTGTTGATACCCGATGGAGTGAGTATAGTGAAGGCGTGTAAATGGATAAAGGCCAAGAATCAACCTAAGGAACGTATAGCTGGTTGGGACTTATTTTACTTTGAGATGAATAAGCTTGAAGCAAAGGGCGGTACTGTGATGTTTATGGGCAGTTCGCAGAAGGTGCTCGACCTGATTGTGAAGCGTGCTGCTGTGGATTATCCTCACTTGAAGGTAGTGACATATTCGCCTCCTTACAAGCCAGAGTTTTCGGATGAGGATAACAAGGCTATCATTGATGCCATCAATGCTGCCAACCCAGATTTGCTTTGGATTGGCATGACGGCTCCTAAGCAGGAGAAGTGGACTTACTCGCATTGGAAGGAGTTGAACATCCATTGCCATGTTGGTACTATCGGTGCTGTGTTTGATTTCTTTGCAGGAACAGTGGAGCGTGCACCGATGTGGTGGCAGGAGCATGGATTGGAATGGCTCTATCGCTTGTTGAAAGAGCCGAAACGCATGTGGAGAAGATATATCATTGGAAATGCACTGTTCCTTTGGAACATGACGAAGGAGTAATGTCAGAGATTTATTTCCGTTTTTTACAGTTTTCCTTAGGACTTTATGACGGCAAAGAATTTTTGTCGGAAGAGACTTTAGGGAACTTTGACTGGAATGCCTTTTATCGTTTTGCGAAGAAACAGACCTTGACAGGTGTCATATTTGAGGGAATCCAGCGATTGCCGAAAAAATATGCTCCTGATCAAGGCTTGCTGATGAATTGGTTTGGGCAGAGCCAAAGAATCTATCAAAGAAATCTTCTCTTGAACGAAGCTACTGCACACATATATAACAATATAAAAACAGAGAAATTTCGGTGTTGCATATTGAAAGGACAGGGCAATGCGCAGATGTATCCTAATCCTTTTTCAAGGACTCCTGGTGATGTGGATGTTTGGGTGAATGCTGGGCGTTATGACATTCGTATGCTTGCGCAGCAGCTTACGAAAGACAATGGGATTGTTGCGAAAGAAAGTCTTAACCATATTGAGCTTATGATAAATGACATAGCGGTGGAACTTCACTCAACTCCTGCCATCCTGAATAATCCGCTATATAACCATCGGTTACAGATATGGCTCAAGTGGAATGCAGACTTGCAATGTAGTGATATTGTTGCGCTTCCAAATGATGCTGGAGAAATCGCCGTACCAACATGTGCTTTCAATGTTATTTACCAATTGCTTCATTTGTATCATCATTATTTCTATGAAGGAGTCGGATTGAGACAGATTGTTGATTACTATTTTGTAGTGATTAGGAATGAATTATTAGTGATTAGGGGTACTTTGCAGAGAGAATTGAAGCTTTTGGGATTATGGAAGTTTGCTGGGGCAGTGATGTATGTGCTGCATGAGGTTCTTGGATTACAAGAGGAGAAGATGATATGTCCGATGGATGAGAAGAGAGGAAAGATGTTGTTGACAGAAATATTGAATGGCGGCAACTTCGGACAGTTTGATGAACGATATGGTTTCGGACATAGTTCTTTCGGTCATAACATTCAGAGATTGTGTCGAGATTTACGTTTGGTGCGATATTATCCTGCCGAGGCTCTAAGTGAACCTATTTTCAGAACGTGGCATTTCTTCTGGAGGATGAAAAACAAAAGAAGTTGAAATTGAAGAGTATAACATCATG
>ERZ1034913.701-NODE-701-length-24627-cov-20.379578_pt1 | contig 24627 bp, 26 predicted proteins | sample MGYA00520697_ERZ1034913 | MGnify/ENA primary metagenome ERZ1034913 (study PRJEB33766, sample SAMN09781786) | gut metagenome | biome: gut microbiome | host: Homo sapiens | place: Madagascar | study: EMG produced TPA metagenomics assembly of the PRJNA485056 data...
TCTGGAGGCTTCAAAAACGCAAGTCAAGACCCTTCAAAATCACGATGTAATAAGATTGATGAGAATAATACTGAAAAGAGTGAAACTGATCCTTTCTATTCCGAGGAAGCCGATGGGATGAGCAAACGCGAACAGTTGGAAGAATATTTTTCGCAGTCCTTGGAGGTAGACCTCCTGCTCCGGCTCTGCCCTGACGATGAGGACACCATCTATCAGATCGTAGACCTGCTTGTGGACACCTGTTCCACCAAACGCAAGATGTTGCGGATCGCCGGAGACGATAAGCCCGCCGAGGAGGTACGCAGTCGGCTGAAAAAGCTGAATGCCGACCACATCCGCTTCGTGCTGGATTCTCTGGCAGAAAACACCGCCCCGGTGCGGAACATGAAGCAGTATCTGCTGGCAATGCTCTACAATGCGCCCACCACCATGAACCTCTACTATCAGAACAAGACGAACCACGACTTTGCGCGCGGTTCTCCGGGGAGGTGATGTTATCGCAAAGAAAGCTACGATTATCGCAGTCACCAATCAAAAAGGCGGTGTCGGGAAAAGCACCACCTGTGAAAATCTAGGCATCGGGCTGGCAATGGAGGGCAAGAAAGTCCTGTTGGTGGACACCGACCCACAGGGCAGCTTGACCATCAGCATGGGATGGCAACAGCCCGATGAACTGCCCACTACCCTCTCTACCCTGATGCAAAAAGCCATGAACGACCAGCCCATCCAGCCCGGTGAGGGCATTCTGCACCATGCGGAGGGCGTTGACCTGATTCCGGCGAACATCGAACTGGCAGGGCTGGAAGTTACCCTCGTGAACAGTATGAACCGGGAAAAGATGCTGAAACAGGTGCTGGACAGTGCCAAGCGGGAGTACGATTTTATTCTGCTGGACTGTATGCCCTCGCTGGGGATGCTGACGATCAACGCACTGGCGGCGGCAGACGCTGCTTTGATTCCTGTGCAGGCGCAGTACCTGTCTGCCAAAGGTCTGGAACAGCTTTTGCAGACTGTGCAGAAGGTTCGGCGGCAGATCAACCCGAAGCTGAAAATCGAGGGTATCTTGCTGACCATGACCGACAGCCTCACCAACTACGGAAAACAGATCAGCAATCTGATCCGGCAGGCATACGGAAAACACCTGAAGGTGTTTGAGCAGAGCATTCCCCGTTCCGTCCGTGCGGCTGAAACCAGCGCGGCAGGCAAAAGCATCTTTGCTTATGATCCCAAAGGCAAGGTGGCAGAAGCCTACAAATCTCTTGCAAAGGAGGTGCTGGCGGATGCCGAAAGGCAGCTTAAACGTGTCGCTGAAAGGGGCAGATGACATTTTCTCCACCGAGGAATCCCGGCAGGAGCAGCAACGGGAACAGGTGCAGCAGATTCCCATCGGGGAGCTGTTCCCTTTCAAGAATCATCCATTTAAGGTTTTGGATGATGAATCCATGCAGCGCACGGTGGAAAGCGTGGAACAGTACGGCGTGCTTTCTCCGCTGATTGCCCGCCCTCGCCCGGAGGGTGGCTATGAAATCATCTCCGGGCACCGCCGTCAGCACGCTGCACAGCTTGCCGGGCTGGAAACCCTGCCGGTCATTGTCCGCAACATGGATGATGATGCCGCTATTTTACTCATGGTGGACAGCAATCTCCAACGTGAGAACATCCTACCCAGCGAAAGGGCTTTCGCCTACAAAATGAAGCTGGAAGCTCTAAAAAATCAAGGTGCTAGGTCAGATTTAACTTCTGACCAACTTGGTCAGAAGTTGTGGTCAGTTGAACAGGTCGCCAGTGATGCAGGTGAGAGTAAAACGCAAATCCAGCGTTTTGTGCGCCTAACGAACCTTGTTCCCGAACTGCTGGACATGGTAGACGAAAGGAAAATCGCCTTCAATCCCGCTGTGGAGCTGTCCTATCTGGACGAAGCCCAACAGCGGGATTTTTTAGAAGCGATGAACGACACCCAGAATGCACCGTCCCTTTCCCAAGCGCAGCGGCTTAAAAAGCTGGCGCAGGAAGGGCACTTCTCGTATGACGTTGCCTTTGCGGTCATGGGAGAAGAGAAAAAGGACGAGCTGGACAAGGTTGTCATCAAAAACGACACCCTGCGGAAATATTTCCCGCGCAGCTACACCCCGAAACAGATGGAGGACACCATCATCAAGCTGCTGGAACAGTGGCAGCGTAAACAGCAGCGGCAGAATGAACGCTGACTTATACTGTAACGAAAGACCCGATGGGGTCTTTTTCTTTTGCAATCAAAAGGAGAAACGCCTATGAAAAACAACGCTACCCGTACCATCCGCTCCGAGAAGATTACCATTGACGTGCGTATCTGCGCTGCGCTGGCGGCAAACCGGGGCGGCGAGGTCTATCTCGCAGCCATTGCCCCGGATATGGAGCTGACCGTCATCACGCTGGATGAGGCTCCCGGCATCCTGCCCTGCTTTGACGAGGACGATGCCTGCCTGAACCTTCCCAACACCTCGCTGCTGCTCTGCTACAACCCAGCGCAGGTGCTGAAAATGCGCGGCAAGCACTACCTGACCGGCCCGGTGATTCTGGTTCGCACCAACATGGACGGCGAGGTCATCTCGCTGACCATCGATGAGGTCTACCTGTTCCAGAAGTATCTGGCAAGCCACAGCATCACCCTGATGGCAGATGACCAGAAGCTGCCCTGCATCTGCATGGAGTGAGGTGTGACATATTGAACTTTTTTATCGGTTTCGCATTTTTTGAAGCGGGTGCCTTTTTCGGCTTCTTCGTGGCGGCTCTGATGAACGCCGCCCATGCCGGGCGGGAGAGCACCATCTTTGAGGAGAATGATAATGGAACAGAATGAAAACACCCTGTCGGTGCTGAAAATTGCACCGGGACAGTATCCGCAGCAGGTCGAGATCGATAACGACCTGAAAGCCTTGCAGCAGGCGGTGGGCGGCTCCATCGGCGCAAGCTACCCGTTTGAAGATCCGGTTGCCATCGTCTACAACGATGACGGCAAGCTCATTGGTCTACCCCTGAACCGTGCCCTTCGGGATGAAAACGGAGAAATGTATGATGCCGTTGCCGGGACTTTTCTGGTGGTGGGTCTGGGCGAGGAGGATTTTGCATCGCTCTCCCCGGAGATGGTGCAGAAGTACGAAGAAGAATTTCATCAACCCGAAGCCTTTCTCCCTCTGGGGCGTCGCCTGATGGTCATTCCGGTGCCGGATGAATCGATTCGGAGTGATGCAGAAAAGGCTGTGAGCAAGCCCCCGGTGGAACATGACCGTTAAGCTGAGTTTCTCTCAGGGAGGTGGTAACGATGCAGGAAGAAATCGAGCATAAGACGGTCAACCTTGCCATCTCGACCACAAAACTGTCTGCCCGCACCCTGCTGCGCGGGATGCAGTTTCTGTTGCGGCAGTACGACAAGCACGCTTCACAGGGTAAGCAGTCCATGAAGCGGCTGGTGCGGCAGAACCGCGGCGTGACTAATGTGGAGATTCAGAAAACCGGCATCAAGGACTTTGACCGCTTCGCCAAACGGTATCACATCGACTACTCCATCCAGAAAGATCTGTCCTGCGCGCCGCCCCGGTATATGGTCTACTTCAAGGCGCAGGACACGGATGCCTTGAACGCAGCTTTCAAGGAATATTCGGCAGCGGTGCTGGATAAAACCAAGCGTCCTTCCGTACTGGCAAAACTGCATGAACTGGTGCAGGCTGCGGCAGAACTCCCCGGCAAAGTCCGGCGCAAGGAACAGGAGCGGGGACTGTGACCACGAAAAAGCTGACAAAACTGCTGGCGTTGTATCTACCCTATTTTTTGCTGGGACTGGCGGCAACGAACTTCGGTGAAGCATGGCGGCTTGCCGAGGGCAAGGAACTGGGCGATAAGATCATGTCCATGATGGGCACTATTCCGGTGGCGTTTGCAAACCCTCTGCCCAGCCTGCATCCTCTGGATCTGCTGGTGGGCTTGTGCTGCGGCGCAGGATTACGGCTGGCGGTCTATCTGCGTGGCAAAAACGCAAAAAAGTACCGCCACGGCATGGAGTACGGCTCTGCCCGGTGGGGCGGGCCTGATGATGTCCAACCGCCCTGCCGACCCGAAAAATGCCCGAAACAAGAATGTTCTGGTAGTAGGCGGTTCTGGCAGTGGCAAGACCCGGTTTTGGCTCAAGCCCAACCTTTTACAATGTCATAGTTCCTATGTGGTCACCGATCCGAAGGGGTATAATTATCGAGGATAAAGCAAAGATGCGTTTACAAAATCGGAAAAGTATCGTATCTTTGTTACATATCGTGTCCCTACTAAAAATAAAAGAAGGTGAAACTATGGCGAAATCCAACCAAGGAAAAATCACGGCACTGTACGAAAGGCTTTCCAGAGATGATGAGCTGCAAGGTGAATCCAACAGCATTCTGAATCAGAAAAAGTATCTGGAAGATTACGCTCGCAAAAACGGCTTTAACAACATCCAGCATTTTACGGACGATGGATACAGCGGAACGAATTTCAATCGTCCCGGCTTCCAGTCCATGATTGCCGAAATTGAAGCCGGGCACATTGCAACTGTCATTGTAAAGGACATGAGCCGCTTTGGAAGAAACTATCTGGAAGTTGGATTTTACACAGAAATTTAGTTTCCTTCAAAGGGTGTTCGGTTCATCGCTATCAACAATAATGTTGACAGTGCCAATCCCACGGATAATGACTTTACTCCGTTCCTGAACATCATGAACGAGTGGTACGCCAAGGATACCAGCAATAAAATCCGTGCCGTTTTCAAATCACGGATGCAGGATGGCAAACGGTGCAGCGGCAGTATTCCCTACGGTTATAAGCGGGTTCCCGGCGATAAGCAAACCCTTCATGTAGATGAGGAAGCAGCTGCCGTTGTCCGCAGGATCTTCGATATGGCAGCCAGCGGTGCCAGTCTTGCACAAATCGGCCAGACGCTTTCGGACGAAAAAGTGCTGATTCCGTCTGCATATGAAGAACGGTATCATCCTGAATCTGCTCGGCACCATTCGTACCACGACCCCTATCGGTGGAATACGACCACCTTGACCTATATTCTTGACCGGCAGGAATATCTCGGTCACACAGTGCTATGTAAGAGCATCCGTGAGAATTTCAAGCTGAAAAAGCGCCGTGCTGCACCCCCGGAAGAAAGGATCGTATTCAAAAAACACTCATGAGGCTATCATCGACCAAGAAACATGGGATAAAGCACAGCGTCTGCGCAAGAGGAATCCGAAAAAACTTCCGAGCGGAACATACTCGCACCGGTTAGCCGGAATGGTATTCTGCGCCGACTGTGGCTCCCGAATGAGCTTTTCCAGCCCCGAATCCAAACACCGGGATTCTGATGTGGTGTATGATTCGGATTCTTCATGGCAGTGCAGCAAATACCGTAATATGTACGTTTCCTGCACATCCCATTTTATCAAGACCTCAACCATTGAAGCTGCTATTCTCAATGCAATCAAAGCGATGACAAAAGAAATTATTGAAAATGAGGATGAGTTTGCCGAGCAGCTTCAAGCTGCATGGGAAAACCAAAACACACAGGTATCTTCTGAAAGTAAAAAAGAACTACATTCTGTTCAAAAGAGAGTGGACGAGTTGGATGCTTTGATTCGGAGCCTATATGAAAACAGCGTCTTAGGAAAAATCCCCGAACGACAGTATCAGCGTTTGATGGCGCAATATGATGAAGAACAAACTGTTTGCGAAGCTCGCATTGCCGAGTTGAAAAGAGAACTGGACGTCGTTGAAACAACGAAGGTTGATCTGAAACGCTTTATCAAACTGATTCGGAAATACAAGGACTGTGAAACGCTGACAGATGAAATGCTGACAGATGAAATGCTGTACGAACTGGTAGAAAAAGTGGTCATTCATTCCGCATCCGGCGGACGGACGATCTACCGTCAGCAGCAAATCGACATCTACTTCAATTTTATCGGTGATACGTTCCCTAGTCAAATTGAGATCAGCCGCAGCGACAAGAAAAATCTTACAGAACAGCAACTTGCCAAGCGTAAGAAATATCAGAAAACTGCCGGGGAAAACCGCAAAAAGAAACGTGCAGCTCTGCGTGAAGCAGCTAAAACCGATCCACAGGCGGCAGCAGAGTATGAAGCCCTCTTGCAGAAAGGCCGTGAACAATGCCGCAAGTATGCCCAAAATAAAAAGTTGGCTCAACAGGAGCCTGCTGATACAGTCACCATTCAATTTGAACCGTCTGAAGAAATGAAAGGAGAATCCGCATGAACGAACTGAAGAAATCCATCCATGACAACGCCAACGGTCTGGACTACACCCTTGTCAACGACCACTATCTGCCAAACCTGACCGTAGCAGCCCCGACAGAGCACCCCACCGGGCGGTGGGGCCGCTTACATAAGACGTATCTGAAGGAGCAGCATCCCATCCGGTACAATCAACTGCTCCTGTCCGGTGAACTGGGCAGCTACCTTGCCAAGCTGGACAAGCAGGTCGAAGAACAGCTTGCGCTGACCATCCGGCAGATGCAGGAAGCCGAGAGCATGACCGAAGCCCTGAAAGCCGCCGATCAACTGGAGTGGGTGCGCCGGATGAACAGCATCCGAAACCGTGCCGAGGAAATCATCAAGACCGAGCTGATTTTCGTCTGATACAATATCGCATCCTTGACCGCCATGCGTAAAAGCACGGCGGTCTTTTTTGTTACATCGGGTCTGCACAGGGCAGACCCTTTTTTAATACGGAGGAACAAGCCTATGAAACTGACGTTTGAAGAAAAGAAGCTGCTCTACACCTATGGCTGCGCCGATCTGGCACTGACCCGCAAGCGGCTGTATGAGGTTGCCGGCCTGACGGTTGACCCTGACCAGAACAAGCTGGTGTATGACTTCTGCCGGAAGTTGGAGGACGAAACACTGGCAGACTGGTACGACCAGATGTTCTACTTCGTTCGTTCCGAGATGGAGCATTACACCATGATGCAGAAAATGTCACGGAACATCGAGGAGGACGAGGACTGGAGACCGACCATCTTTGACGAATCCGAGGAGGAAGAGCTGATTGACGATGTTTAAGCTGGAGACCATGATCTACGCCAGCGAGGACGGAACAAGCAGCGTGTTTACGCTGAATCCCGACTTGCAGAAGCAGCTTGATGCCCTTGCAACGCAGCACCCGGAGGTGTGCCAGAGGAAAGCAAGGAGCGAAACTGGCAGGGTGACGTATCAGGTCAGGGGTGCAGCGCTGGCTATCCAGCCTGTGCGGGTCTCCTGAAAGCGATAACCGATCTGCTATGGTAGAATAAAGAGCAACGGCCAAAGCCTCAAGAGGGATGCTTTGCCCGTTTTATCGCAGGGCAAAAAATCAGTTCAAGCGAAACGACCCAATCTGCGATATGCAATCCAACGATGTTGTCAACGAAATAAAAGTTGGATTGCGATACATAGAACGATGAAATTCACTTTTAGCAGAAAGGGGCGATTTATTGGGGAATTTATATGGCTATATCCGGGTCAGCACCCGTGACCAGAACGAGAATCGGCAGTTGATTGCACTGCGTGAACTGAAGATCCCGGAGAAAAACATCTTTATGGATAAGCAGTCCGGCAAGGACTTCAACCGCCCGCAGTACAAGCGGCTGGTGCGGAAATTGAAAAAAGACGATCTGCTCTATATCAAGAGCATCGACCGTCTTGGACGCAACTATGCGGAGATTTTAGAGCAGTGGCGGCTGCTCACCCAGACAAAGGGCGCAGACATCGTAGTGCTGGATATGCCGCTGCTGGATACCCGGCGTGGCAAAGACCTGATGGGCACTTTCCTGAGCGACATCGTGCTGCAGGTGCTCTCCTTTGTGGCTGAAAACGAGCGCACCAATATCCGGCAGCGGCAGGCAGAAGGAATTGCGGCTGCAAAGGCACGCGGTGTGAAGTTTGGCAGGCCTCCAAGACCACTTCCAGATAACTTCTATGATGTTCACAAAGCATGGAGAGATAAGAAAATAACCCTTAAAGAAGCTGCCGAAGCGTGTGATTTGCCCGTAGGCACGTTCTATGGGAAAGCCATTCAGTTTGAAAAGTCTACCTAAGCAAATACTTTGCAAAATTTTGAAATGTGTACCTTTCCAAATTTCATGCCAGATACCGATTGATACAAGTATACAGCAAAAATGCGGCACATTCAACAGTTTTCAGCCATCCAATAGGCGTGATTTGTTTATTCTGAAAAGGTACACGTTTCAAAAGTGTGTGAGGAGGTCATTATATGTCGCCAATAGCAAGCGTCATAAAGTATGAAGGTGATAATAGCACCTTTATATGGAAACATCCATGCGAAGATTTCAATACCACTAGTCAGTTAATCGTTCACGAAACACAAGAAGCGGTTTTCTTTGTGAATGGTCAGGCTCTCGATTCTTTCGGACCGGGACGTCATACGCTTGAAACTGAAAATATTCCCTTACTGAGCAAATTTCTCAACTTGATCGTCACTGGTGGCGAATGCCCATTTCACTGCGAGATTTATTATATCAATAAAACAGTACAGATGGCAGTCAAATGGGGTACGGATAGTAAGGTTCGTTTTATCGACCCAATCTATGGCGTTCCTCTTGAGATCGGTGCCTGTGGTGAAATGAATCTGATGGTCAGCGATTCCCGGAAACTTCTCTTAAAACTCGTAGGCACTATGAATGGTATCGCTTGGGATGCACAGAGCAGTAATTTTACGAAATCTCTAGCAGCTTCTTTCCGTCCACTGATTTCTTCAACCGTTAAAACTAATCTGGCAAGGTGTATCAAAGAACAGAACATCGACATTCTGGAAGTGGATGAACATCTGGATTTATTGTCCAATGTACTGAAGCAACCGATTCTTACCGGTTTTGAAGAATACGGCTTGACGATTCCCGAATTTTACGTCACCAATGTGCTTCTCCCAGAGAGCGATGCAAACTTCAAACGCATCCGGGAATTACATACAATATCTCTTCAAAAACGCATGGTAGAAGCCGACACGGCAATTAAAACAGCCCAAGCCGAAGCCGCCACAACCGTAACTGTAGCACAGCGTCAGGCGATTTTGGAACAGCAAAATACAGAAACGGAATTGGCACGCCGTGAAGCCGAACGTGATCTGATTCGTGCGCAGACAGAAGCACAGAAGACGAGGCTTTCTGGCTATGCAGAAGCAGATGTGATGCACGCTCAAGGAATTGACAAGCGTGATCTCCTTCAGGCTGATGTACAAAAGGCGTATGCACAGGGATTGGGCAATATGCACATCTCTGGTGGCGGCGTAGCTGGTGATATGATTGGGCTGGGTGTAGGCATGGCCGCAGCAGGCGCAGTAAACGGTCATGTCGGGCAGATGTTCCAAGAAATGGGTAAGCCTTTTTCGATGGATAAAGCAGAGAAAAATGACTCCGCAGAAAAAACACTTTGCCCCAATTGCAAAGCGGAAGTTCCCGCTGGGGCAAAGTTTTGTCTGGAATGTGGAACGAAAATCGAAGTACTGGGCAATGATGAAATGATCTGCCCTGCTTGTGGCAAAAAGACCCATAAAGGCAAGTTCTGTATGGAATGTGGCGCACCGTTGGTACGCAAGTGCCCCCAATGCGGCAACGAATTGCCAGCTAGTGCAAAATTTTGTCCAGAATGCGGCGAAAGACTCTGACAAGGAGCGACCATTATGAAAAAACTGTTTAAGTCTTATTTTGCAATCTGGGCTGTGCTGCTAGTCTTATTCAATATTATTACTTTCGTTTCGGCTGGTTGGACCGGGCAAGAAAAATATACCAGTTCGTTCTGGATTGGTTATGTTTCCATTACCATTGCCTTTCTTGGTCAGTTGGCTTGCACCAATTACGCCCTGAAAAATGATGATCCTCGCAAAACCTTTTTCAGTTTATCGCTTTTCTCCGTTGGACGTGCTGGTTTGATAATGACTTTCGTATTCGGCGGGCTATGTATGCTGATTTCTACTATGCCTTATTGGGCTGGTACAATTCTCTGTGCAGCAACATTAGCCTTCAATGCAATCGCAATTATAAAGACCGCTACCACCGCAGATATGGTAACTGATACAGAAGAAAGATTGAATCAAAATACCGCATTCATTCGCTCCTTAACCCTAGATGCGGAAGGCCTTTTGAAGTCCGCAACAGACGAAAGTGTCAAATCTGCCATCAAAAAAGTATATGAAGCGGTGCGCTATTCTGATCCTGTAAGCAGTACGGCACTTGCTCCTCTGGAGAATGAAATAGATTTGAAATTTTCAGATTTAACAGAAGCCGTAAACAAAAATGAACCGGATAAAATTGTTTGCATTGCAAATGAAATTACAGATTTGCTTGCAGAACGAGGTCGTAAGTGCAAAATGTTCAAATCGTGATTATTGACCCAATAATAGGAAGGATTTCAATCAAATGTCAACATTCAAATGTAAAATGTGTGGTGGCACATTGGAAATAGAGCCAAATGAAACCATTGCCACCTGCGAATACTGCGGCACACAACAAACTTTGCCGAAACTCGATGATGAGCGTCGTGCAAATCTGTATGACCGTGCAAACCATTTCCGTAGAAACAATGAGTTTGACAAGGCCATGGGCATCTACGAAAAGATACTGAATGAGGATAACACAGATGCAGAAGCTTACTGGTCTTTGGTTCTGTGCCGATATGGTATCGAATATGTAGAAGACCCTGCCTCCCACAAGCGTGTTCCGACTGTCAATCGTGCCCAGTTCACTTCCATTTATGATGATGATAACTACAAGTCTGCCCTACAGTACGCTGACAGTTTGCAGCGCAGCATCTATGAAGCAGAAGCTGCTACAATCAACGAAATTCAAAAAGGCATCCTCGAAATCTCATCAAAGGAAGAACCTTTCGATGTTTTTATTTGCTACAAAGAGAGCGATGCTAACGGCAGAAGAACCCCGGACAGCGTTTTGGCAACTGAACTCTATCACGAATTGACGAATGAAGGATTTAAGGTTTTTTTCTCACGGATCACGCTCGAAGATAAACTAGGTACTGCCTATGAACCTTACATTTTTGCGGCATTAAACTCTGCAAAAGTGATGGTCGTTCTGGGCACGAAGCCGGAGTATTTCAATGCTGTTTGGGTCAAGAACGAATGGAGCCGGTATCTGGCGCTGATCAAAGCAGGACAAAAGAAAATTCTGATTCCTGCATATAAGGACATGGACCCTTACAATCTGCCAGAAGAATTTTCGCATTTGCAGGCTCAGGATATGACTAAGCTGGGCTTCATGCAGGATTTGATTCGTGGCATCAAGAAAATCACGCAGGTAGACACTCCAAAGACTACTGTTGTAAAAGAAACTGTAGTAACAGAAACATCTGCGGCGAATATTGTTCCCCTTCTGAAACGTGCATTTATATTTTTGGAAGATAAAAATTGGGAAGAAGCAAACGCATATTGTGAAAAAGTACTTGATCTCGAACCTGAAAATGCGCAGGCATATCTTGGAAAGTTGTTGGCAGATCGTCGAGTTTCTAAGTTAAATGATCTTTGGGATAGAAGCGTAGCCATTGAGCCGAATGCCAATTACAAAAAGATCATGCGTTTTGGTGATGAAAAACTGAAATCCGAGGTCACAGCGACTCTTGACCGAAACGACAAGCAGTGGGAGGAAGAAAGGCTTGCAAAAGCCTATCAAGAAGCCTTCGACTTGATAAAACAAAGCTCCGGCACAGAGAGCGTTGAAGCAGCAGATAAGCTTAACGATGCGGGTAAACAGTTCAAAGAGATTGGCGATTACCGAGATGCAAGAGATTTGGCAGAAAAATGCTTTGCGCTGTCAAAATTGTACTACTACAACTGTGCGTCACACCAACTTGAAATAGCTCAATTCAAAAAAAGCCAGCATGAATTTGAAACGGCTGAAAAGTTGTTCTCTGCAATCTCTGGTTATAAAGATTCTGATGAAATGGCTATCAGATGCCAGAAGGACGGCATCTGCGCTGCGGCCATGTCTAAAATGAATGGATTCTCCATAGAAACCTATGATGAAGCAATCAAATTGCTGGAGGATGTTCGTGGCTACTACGATGAATGGTGCAACGCCGATGATCTTCTGGAAACCTGCCATAATAAAAAGGCTGAAATTTTACATTCGCAGGAAGAAGAACGGCTTGAACTTCAGCGCAGAGAGCAACAGCGGAAAGCTGAAGCTGAAATCGCTGCTAAAAAGAGAAAAAAGCGAGTTTTGATTATTGCAGCAACAGTTGCTCTTTTTGTCAGTGTGGGGTCGGTCATCAACTTCATCATAATTCCCAACAACAAATATGAAAACGCAGTTACTTTAATGGATTCTGGTAATTACCCTCAAGCTCTGGCCGTGCTCAAGGATTTGGGGAAATATAAAGATTCTGACAATCTAATTCAGACTTGCCGAGAGGTTATATCAGATATAGTAAAAAATAGCAGAAATCGAGACGCTACAATTTCAACTGCCTCGTATCATACAGTCAGTTTGCGCTCTGATGGTACGGTTGTTGCAACCGGGAGTAACGGTCAAGGGCAATGCGATGTAGGTGACTGGAAAGATATTATTGCTGTTTCCGTAGGACTTTCCCACACAGTTGGCCTACGATCTGATGGTACAGTTATAGCAATTGGTAACAACAAGTATGGTCAATGCAATGTTAGCAACTGGAAAGACATTATTGCCATCTCGGCAGGAGAGTCTTTTACGATAGGCCTACGCTCTGACGGTACGGTTGTTGCAACCGGAAGTAATTATTTTGGTCAGTGTAATGTTAAAAACTGGACGGATATTGTTGCAATTGCGGCTGGAACATCCCACACGGTTGGTTTGCGCTCTGATGGTACAGTTGTAACAACTGAAGACTTAGGTAGCGTGCGTGGTTGGACGGACATTGTCGCTATCGCAGCAGGACTTTCTCACACAGTTGGTTTGCGTTCTGATGGTACAGTTGTTGCGGTAAGCCACATGATTACGGATTCAGGCTGGGGCGAATGCGAGGTTGGTGACTGGACAGACATTGTTGCAATCTCGGCAGGCGGCGGATTCACAGTTGGTTTACGTTCTGATGGTACAGTCGTAGCAACCAAACATAACGATGATAATCGATGTGACGTCGGTGATTGGGAGGATGTCGTCGAAATTTCGGCAGGAATGTATAATACGGTTGGTTTGTGCGCCGATGGTACAGTTATCGCAACTGGAAGCAATGATGAAGGGCAATGTAATGTTAGTGAATGGAAAGACATTCGACTGCCTTGGGAATGATATAGCAAAAAACACCGTCTCTAAAATAGAACTCAAGAAAAATCAAGCAATTGGAGGTAAAAAGATGAACACCAATAATTTTGGTAGACAAGAAGATTCCAAACCCGATCTTACTCATGACCATGCACTTCACATTGAAAATATTGTTTGCAAAGTGTTTGCGTGCGATGGCAGAACTCGATCTGAGACCCTTGCTTACTGCGGGAATACCGAGAGTCATCCTTTTTGGGTGATGATCAGCACATTGACCTACTTAGATGGTTGTGGAAAAATCTGCAGAGAAACTCTCAAAAAGTTCTACAATGACTTTTTGTTTTTCGCTGATTTTAGTATCAACGATCTATTGAGATTTAGCAGCAACAGTGGAAGAATTAATGGAGTGCTGACAGAAATCAAATATAAAAACGGTGAAGATGCTATGAACGCTATGGAAGATGCGTTCGACAAGATTTGCTCTCATCTTTAATATTGTTTTCACCAACCAATTCTATGCGGCCCGTTCACATAAGTGAGCGGGCTTTTTTCGTAATAAAGGAGTGTGATGCCATGACCCAACCCAAAACCGACCTAGCCTATCTCCGCAGCGAAAAAGCAAAAGCCGAACAGAAGCTGCGCTCTTGTCAGCACCGGGAGAAGATTCTTGAACGCCGGATGTCAGAGCTGAACCGGAGAGAGCGTGTGCATCGTCTTTGCACTCGCGCCGGAATGCTGGAAAGCTTTCTGGTCTGTCTGGGAGAACTGACCGATGATCAGGTGATGGAGCTTCTGAAAATCTCGTTCCGTCAACCAGAAGTCGTGCTGGCACTTGCAAAGATGGTGCATGACGTTCACGAAAAGCAGAACGTTCCGAAACCCCTATGAAATAGGGCGCAATTATACACCTCGTCGTCACTTGCTGCGTATCGTTCGCATCTGTGCGACAGCACAAATGCTCATTCACTCCGCAGTTCCTCCTCTTCCCCATAAAATCATCTTCGATGCTTTTCCGGGGACCCCTTTGTGTGAAATTGCGGTCTTGCAGACGGCTCGATGAAATCGAAGCTGGCGTTTGTGCGCCAGCCCGATTCCATCCCAAGGAAAACTGCATTTTCCTTGCGCTGCTTTGCAGCTATCCTTTTGCCCGCTACCATAAAACACGCATAGAAAAAGCCGATTGGAAACAGCAACATTTCCAATCGGCTTATCTTTTTGTTAGGCAGATTTCTTTTCGGCTAATGCCCGGACTTCCTCAATTGAAAGGTCGGTGTACTTTGCCACCTTTTCACAAGGCACACCATCTGCCAACATTGCCAATGCGTGTTTGACCGATGTTTCATGCTCGGTTTCATCCCGCATCTTTTCCATAGCTCTGCACATAGCTGCCACTCCCTTCGTGTCTTCTTTGAAATAACGAACCCTCTGTGCCAAAATGGAATAATTCATATCCTTCGAGTTGGTACAGAAAAAGTCATGCATTAGTTTTCCTAATGCAGTTTCGTCCTTGATTTGTGAGTTTACATAGACGATGTGTGCCTGATCGTTGAAAAACGTTCCCGTTTCCCGAACTGTACGGTCAACATGATAAATTGGAAGGCCTGCCTTTAATACGTCATTTTCGGTGATAAAGATAACGTATGTTTCGTTCAGCGCATCGTAATCATCGCCCGCATCAGTCAAGTTTGCATCCAGCAGACTGCTATTGTACCGTGCGCGCTTTTCACTAGCACCACGGTCACTGCGCTGCACCTCAATATTATATGCACGGTTTTCCCGATCCACTGCCAAAATATCCAATCGGACTGAACGACCTTGCAGATTTTTAATGCTGTACTGGCCATGAACCTCTTTAACGGTCAAGTCATCACGTTTCAGGATGATCTGCAAAAGAAACTCAGCACAGGCACTATCTTCAAAAACTGCGGCCATGAAATCATCATCAATCAACCGCAATCCACGCAGCCGCTGCAAATCTTCTTCGTGTTTCCGTTCAAAATCCAGTTCCTGTTGTGATTTTCTTTCCAGCATTGGCTCACCAGCTTTCTGCTTACTTGTTCAAGCTAATAGTACCATAAGTTCGTGATTTTTACAAGAGAACGATTCAAATATCATCAGGAGGTGATGCCTATTCCGTGTCCGCATTTCAAAATCACCATCGTCAAGCGCAGCCAAGGGCAGTCCGCTGTTGCCGGGGCCGCTTACCAGAGCGGCGAACGGCTGTTCAGCGAGTACGACCAGAAAACGAAATTCTACAACAAGAAGAAAGAGCTTGTCCACGCCGAGATCATGCTGCCATCCCATGCGCCGCCCGGATATGCAGACCGGGCAACCCTCTGGAACGCCGTGGAAGCCGTGGAGAACCAGTGGAACTCCCAGCTTGCCCGGCGCATCGTGCTGGCATTTCCGGTGGAGGTGCCGAAGGAGCAGTATCTTCCCATGCTCAAGGAATTTTGCAACGAGCAGTTTGTTTCCAAAGGGATGATCGCCGACTTTGCCATTCACGACAAAGGAGATGGCAACCCACACGCCCACATTCTGCTGACGCTCCGAGCGATGGACGAACACGGCAAGTGGCTTCCGAAAGCCAGAAAGGTTTATGACCTTGATGAAAACGGTGAGCGCATCCAACTCCCCTCCGGCAACTGGAAGTGCCACAAGGAAAACACCGTGGACTGGAACGACCAGAAGTACGCCGAGGTCTGGCGGCACAGCTGGGAGACCATCACCAACCGCTATCTGGAAGCTGCTGGCAGACCGGAACGTGTTGACCTGCGCTCCTTTGAGCGGCAGGGCATCCAGCAGATACCGACTGTCCATCTCGGCCCTGCCGCACACCAGATGGAAAAGCGTGGAGTGGAAACCGTTCTCGGCAATCTGAACCGGGATATTCGAGCCGCTAACAGCCTGATGCAGTCCATCCGCAGTGCAATTCGTGGGCTGCAACGCTGGATCGCAGACCTGAACGAAAAGAAGCAGCTTCTTCTGGACGCTCTGGAAAAGGCGAAAGAACCTACGCTGTCCGACCTGCTGGTGGACTACTTCAACCTCCGCAACGAGCAGCGCAGCGATTGGTCTGGCAAGGCAAAATTGAAATGCACTGTCCGGGATTTTGAGGAAGTCAAACGGGCAGTGGACTATCTGAAAGCCCATTCCCTGAATGCCATCGAGGATTTGGACACTGCAATTTCTAACCTGAACCAGACCGCCGCCCCTCTCCGCAGGCAGTTGAAGCAGAACGAAAACCGTGTGCGGGCAATCGCCCAGATAAAAGATGCTGCCACCGTCCATGCCAAGCTGAAGCCCATCCACGATACCTTTATGAAGAAGAACTTCAAGCTGACCAAGGACGCTTATGCCGCCCAGCACAAGGAGGAGCTGGACACCTTTAATAAAGCTGTCCGCACTCTGATGAAACTGAACGGCAGCACAGCGGTGGATTTTTCGGTATTGGATTTATAAAAAGAACGCAGGCAGAACTTTTCGCAAAGGCGAAGGCTCTGCCTGCTTTTTTGCACCCCTGCCGCACTTTTCTATTCGCCGCAAATGTGCTACAATAGCCTTAGCATAAGGAAAAGGGGAACGCGCATGGCCAGAAACAGGCAGAACCTGAACATCATCTACATCTCGGACCGAATGCGGGAGACGCTGCGGCCCATAGCGTCCTGTGCGCTCACGGCGGTGGTGGCCCCCATGGGCTACGGTAAAACGACGGCGGTGCGCTGGTTCTTGGTAGAGCAGGCCAAGGCGGGGGCCGTGGTGCTGCAAGCCAGCATCTACTCGGATAACCGCTCCATCTTCTGGAAAAGCGTGCAGAAGGCCTTTGCCGCCGCCGGGCTGACGGTGCTGGAGGGCTACGACTGCCCCGCCGACGCCAGCGGCGCGGCTTTGCTGCTGGAGGACCTGTGCGCCGCGCTGGGCGGCAAAACGCCCTACTATCTTTTTCTGGACGATTTCCACCTGCTGGGGGACGAGCGGGTGGCGCAGTTTTTGTGTCGGCTGGCCTACCGCCTGCCCGAGAACGTCCACCTTATCGTGGCCAGCCGCAACCGCTTTCTGCCCGGGGAGCAGGTGGTGCGGCTGGGGCGGCGGCTCCACCGCATCGAGGCCGACGGCCTCCGCCTGAACCGGGAGGAGCTGCTGGCCTACACCCACCGCTGCGGCGTGGAGATCACCGCCGCCCAGGCCGAGAGCCTGCTGCGCTCCTGCGAGGGGTGGTTCTCCGCCGTTTACCTGAACCTCCATGCCCTGGCCGAGCGGGGGAGCCTGCTGCAGCCGGGGTCGGACATCTACGCCATGTTCACCGCCGCCATGCTGGAGTCCCTGCCCGAGAAGACCCGGGGCTTCCTCGCTGTGATGGGGCTGGCCGATGAGTTCACGGTGGAGATGGCCCGGACTGTCACCGCCCTGCCCGACGCGGAGGAGGTGCTGCGGGCCCTCACCCAGCAAAACGCCTTTGTCACCCGCCTGCCGGACGGGGTGAGCTTCCGCTTCCACCACATGATGAAAGAGTGCGCCGAGCGGCTCTTTGCCCAGCTGCCCGCCGCCCGGCAAACGGAGGTCTGGCAGCGGTATGGCCGCTGGTATGCCCAAAAAGCCCAGTACCTCCACGCTTTGCAGGCCTTTGAGCACTGCGGCGACCGCGACGCAGCCCTTGCCGTCATCGAGGCGGACGCGGGGGATCTGCTTGCCTCCCTCAGCCCCGCCGAGCTGCTGCAGCGGCTGGACCGCTGCCCGGTGGAAGTGCTGCAGCGCCACCCGCTGGCCATTCTGGTGCTGATGCGCCGGATGTTCACTTGGCAGCAGATCCCCAAAATGATGGAGCTGAAAGCCCTGCTGGAAGCCGCCGTGGCCCAACACCCCGAGTGGCCCGCCGCCGAGCGGGGCAACCTGCTGGGGGAGTGCGACCTCATCCAGAGCTTCTTGTTCTACAACGACATCACCCAGATGAGCCGCCTCCACCGCAGCGCCAGCCGCCAGATGAGCCGCCCCGCCGTCACCCTGCGCAACAGCGGCAGCTGGACCTTCGGCTCCCCCTCGGTGCTGATGATGTACTACCGCGCCCCCGGGGAGCTGGGCAAAGAGCTGGCCGAAATGTACGAGTGTATGCCCCATTACTATAAGATCACCAACGGCCACGGCCGGGGGGCCGAGCTTTTGATGGACGCGGAGGCCGCCTACCTGCAGGGGGCGTGGGAGAAAGCCGCCGTGCTGCTGGAGCGGGCCCGGGCCGACGCCGCCGGGCAGGAGAACATGACCCTCTGCTGCGACTTTTTGGCCCTGCGGCTGGCCCTGTGCGGCAAGGGGAAAGAGGAGTACGATTTTGCCGCCAAGCGCGCCGCCCTGCTGCAAAAGCACGACGGGGTGCAGGTGCATCTGCTGGAAAGCATCGCCGCCTATTTCTACGCTTTGCAGGGCAGGCCGGAGCAGGCCCCGGAGCTGTTCCGGGAGCACAAGCTGGCCGAGGTGAGCTTCTTTGGACCCTGCCGCCCCATGATGTCCCTCATCGAGCAGCAGGTCTGGCTGGCGCAGGGGGAGTACGTGAAGGTGATCGCCCACAGCGAGGACCTGCTGCGCCGGTGCGAGGCCATGCACTACGGTCTGGTGGGTCTGCAGGCCCGCATCCAGCTGGCGGCGGCGCAGCTGCGCTTTGGCCAGCGGGCCGAGGCCCGGGCCACGCTGGCAGCGGCTTTGCTGGACGCTGTGCAGGACGATTTCTGGGTGCTCTTTGTGGAGCAATATCCCGCTCTGGCCCCCCTGCTGGAAGGGGAGGACTGGGCCGCCTGCGAGCCGCGCCTGGGGCCCTTCGTGGCCCGCATCCTGCCCGCAGGCCGGGCCTTTGCCGCCCGGCTGGGCCTGCCCGCCCCCGCCCCCGCGCCGGAGCTGCCCCTGACCGACCGCGACCGGGAGCTGGCCCGTCTGGTGGCCGGGCGGTGCACCAACAAGGAGATCGCCGCCGCCCTCTACCTCTCCGAGGGCACGGTGAAGCAGTACATCAACCAGCTGTACGCAAAGCTGGATATGGGCGGCGACCCCCGCACCCGCCGCGCCCGCTTGGCCGAGTGGTATCAGAAAAACGCCCCCCCGGAATTAACCAAAAACTAACCTCGGGTTAATAGCAAAAACCAAAGCTCCACGGTATCCTGAAAGTGAACCGTGGAGCTTTTTTCCTGCAACAAAATTGGTAGAAAAAGGGAGGCTTTTGCAATGAAACGAAGATGGAAGAAATTCCTCGCCGGGGTGCTTTCCGCAGCTCTCGCGCTGAACCTCGCGGCCCCGCTGGCACTGGCGGGCAGCTCGACGATCGGAGCAGCTTGCAGTGTGACAAGTGTGTTTCTGTATCCGGAGTATGTCGGACGGGTCGATGGTGAGAATGTGAGCTGCATTCAGGGTGAGGTATCCTATGACCATGGCCTTTTGACCTTTCACGGAGACGTGACGCTGACCACAGTTGGAGTTGCGGATTTGGGGACGGTCCCGCTGGTCAAAGCCCTCAGTGAAAAAAATCTGAGGCTGGTGGCAAACGGCAAGGTGACGGGCAGGACGAAAGGCAACGGCATTGAGGAAGCAAAAGAGATCGCCGGGGGAGAATACGATCTCACCTATGCCGATCTGGGTGCCTATTTGGATACTAAGCCGAACGGAATTTTGGGCGGAGACACAGGAACAACGATCACAGCCGGGACCGAAATCACGCTGAAAGATTTTCATACGGGCATCGCCGGAGGAAACGTCCAGATCGATGGCACTGTGAACATCACAGGAGTAATGTACAAGGGAGCAACATACGGCATCGCCAATTTCACTACCATGAACCCGGGCAGCGAGCTGGAGATCCATGCGGATCGGTACATCGGGAAGGATTGTCTTCTGACATACAACGGCGGCCATCTGCTTATGATTGTGGCGGAAAACGGCGACGGCAATAACATCGTCCAGGGGAGACTGAGCATCGGAAATGACGTAAGCAGGTTCTGGTATCGCACCGATGAGAATGGAGCGTATACGGAAATCGACGTGAACGAAAATTTTGAAAACTTTACGGCTGCCATAGGACAGAACCAAGACTATCTGGAACTGACGGATGTGGACCCGGACCAGCCGGAAAGCGAAAGCTACGACCTCTGGGTGGCAGGCAAGCAGGTAACGGAAACCAACCAGAACGACGTGCTGGGTGACGGCACTGTGTCCTATGACCCGGATACCCGCACCCTGACGCTGAAAGATGCAAACCTCACGCTGAGCGGGGATGCAGAGGAGGGCATTTACTGCTGCATCGATTCCGACTTGACAGATATGCTGACCATTACCGGCACCGCCACCCTTTCCAATGCCGACGGGATCATGACGACCGGCCCGCTGACGCTGAAGGACGCAACCCTCACCCTTACGGGCGAGAGCGGGGACGGCGTCGAGGACGCGATCCGGGCAGGCCGCCAGTGTGACAAAGACATCACCATCCGAAACAGCACCGTGACCATTGCGGACTCAAACGCGGAGGGAGACTTCTTCCACTATGGCATTCGGTGCGGCAAGCTCATTGTGGCGAACAGCACGCTGGACGTGAAAGCCAACAGCTCGGCCATTGTGGCAGATACCATGGAAGTTTCTGGTACAGACACCGTCGTCATGGCGGAAACGGATTCGACGGACGAGGATGATTATGCCCTCGCGTTGGACGATGAAACCTCTCTGACCCTGCACGACGGCCTCGCTCTGGTGGACGGCGAAGTAAACGAGAGCAAGAAGGCGAAGATCGCCCAGCCGGAGCAGGCCCCCACGGACTTTAAGGTCTACTGGGTCGTCCATCCGGGGGACGAACCGGTGAATGGAGGAATGCAGTTCCCCGGTGCGATCATCCAGAACGATAACGAACGCCACCTCTTTGCGGGCTGGTTCCTCGAAGACGGCACCCGCTTGGAGGATAGCCCCTACTACATGGGCCCGGGCGTGGACCATGTGGACAACATCGACCGGAACGTGACCTTCTATGGCCATTGGTGCACCGCCGAGCAGCTGCGCACCCTCACCTTTGAGGGGGGCACCGTGGCCGTGAACAGCGGGCTGAAGCTGGGCTACACGGCGGAGGAAAGCCCCGTGAAGCTGGCCCCCGGCTCCCGCGTGACCCTGACGCTGGACGAGAGCAAGGCGGCAGACCACCGCTTTGTCATCGACCCCATCCCGGCGGATTGGACCACCAGCGGCCGCACCGCCACCTTCACCATGCCGGACGCCGACACCACCGTGACGGTGGAGCAGCACGCCGAGAGCGGCGAGGGCGGCGAGAGCGGCGAGGGCGGTGGAGACGGCTTCGGCACCCTTCTGGCGGTCGGCGCAGTCGTGGGCGTGGCGGGCGTCGTGGCCTATCAGGTGGGCACGGAGCTCATCCTTGACCAGCTCCTGCCTGCAGGGGTGGCCGTGCCCCATACCCGCGCCGAGCTGGCAATGCTCCTCTGGAACACCGCAGGCCGCCCGGCTCCGGCCGCTCTGCCCGCCTTTGCGGACGTAGCCGACCCGGAGCTGGCCCAAGCCGCCCAGTGGGCCATCGAGCAGGGCTACCTGAAAGCCCGCGCAGACGGCAGCTTTAAGCCGGACAAGGGCGTTGCCAAGTGGCGCGTCATCCGCGGCTACCGGGCAGTGACCGAACCATGACCGTGCAGGTAAAATAGCCCCACAGCACAAGGCCCCGCAGACTTTGAAAAAGGTCTGCGGGGTCGCTGTTTGTTTATTGCAGCGTCTCCAAGGGACATCCCCGGTCGAACCGTCCGAGATGCCAAACGTGAACTGAGCGATGCCCTGAAAAGCAAGATCGTGGAAGGCCGCAAAAAGATCTTTTGGATGGAATGAGCTATTTGACTGGCAGAAAAATTTGGCTGGCAAGAAAATCATGGTACACCCACAGTTGCCAGTTTGCCAGCCAAATTTAAAAAGTGACGCTAAAAGGAGAAATCGAATGGAGAATCAGAATTCGAGTTATTCGGTGCAGATTGGCAAAACCACCTTTATTGTGTGCGTGAAGCAGTCCGAAACCGCCAAAAAGCCGATTGAAAAGATGTTCAAGGATATGTGCAGACATGAGGTCACAAGGGACTTCCTTGCAGACAACCTGATGAATTTAGAAAAATTACCGAAAACCTCTTGACGAAGTCCAGCCCGAGGGCACCGGCTACCGTGCCCGCACCCGGTTCGCCAAGTTTTTCAATCTCCCGGAACTGATGTCCATGTTCAAAGAGGTGGCAGATATCAAAACATCCGACCAGCTCCACTTGCCTGTGCCCGAAGCAAAGTTTGAAACCGTGGTGGCAAAACCCTCGGAAATCCAAAAGGAGATGGTGCAGGAACTGAGCAAACGTGCCGCAGAAATCCACTCCGGCACGGTGGATGCCTCCGTGGACAATATGCTCTGCGTCACCAACGATGGGCGTAAGATCGGCTTGGATGTGCGCTTGATGAACCCCATACTGCCGGACGACCCCAACAGTAAGCTGAATGTCTGTGTGCAGAACGTGCTGAAGATCTGGGAGGAGGGCAAAGACCAGAAGTTGACCCAGCTTTTGTTCTGCGACCTCTCCACCCCGAAAAATGACGGCAACTTCAATGTCTACGATGACATTCGCAAAAAGCTGATCGCCGCCGGTGTGCCGGAAAACGAGATCGAGTTTATCCACAACGCCGACACCGAAGCGAAAAAGGCGGCATTGTTCTCCAAAGTGCGCTCTGGCGATGTGCGAGTTTTGCTCGGAAGCACTGCAAAAATGGGAGCGGGCACCAACGTCCAGTCCCGACTTGTGGCGGTGCATCATCTGGATGTTGGCTGGAAGCCCAGTGACATGACCCAGCGCAATGGTCGCATCATCCGGCAGGGCAATATGAATAAGGAAGTCAAGGTGTTCAATTACGTCACAGAAGGGACATTTGACTCGTACTTGTTCCAGACCCTTGAGAACAAACAGCGATTTATCTCGCAGATTATGACCAGCAAATCCCCGGTGCGCTCCTGCGAGGATGTAGACGAGCAGGCGCTTTCCTATGCGGAGATCAAGGCATTGTGTGCCGGAAACCCGCTCATCAAGGAAAAGATGGACTTGGACGTTCAGGTCGCCAAGCTGAAGGTTCTGAAAGCCGACCACCAGAGCCAGAAATTCCGCCTGCAAGACAAGCTGCTGACCAAATTCCCGGCTGACATTCAGGAAACGAACGCCTATATTGCTGGGGTGAAAGCGGACGCACAGCTTGCCGCTGCCCACCCGCAGGTGCAAGAGGGTTTCTGCGGCATGACCATCAAGGGCGTGACCTACGATGAGAAAAAGACCGCCGGTGAGCGTCTGGTGCTTGCTTGTTCTGAACTGCCAAACGCCGAAGAAAAAGTCATCGGCAGCTACCGGGGCTTTGAACTGTCCCTGCGTTTCGACACCTACCGCAGTGAGTATCAGGCTATTTTGAAGGGTCAGCGGAGGTACCCGGTGCCCTTGGGCACCGACCCGCTGGGCAACATTATCCGTCTGGATAATTCGCTGAACAACTTCCCGGAGCGCATTAACTCTGCTGAGAATGAACTAGCCACTCTGCATCAGCAGCAGGCAGCGGCGCAAATCGAGGTTGAGAAACCATTCCCACAGGAAGAAGAACTGGCAGAGAAGTCAGCCCGCCTTGCAGAATTAAACGCCCAGTTGGATGTGGACGAAAAGAGCCGCGACCCGGAACAGGATGAGGAAGAACAGGAGGATGCACCTCGCCGCCCCTCGGTGCTGGCGGCACTGGAGGAAAAATCCGATAAGCCGGAGCCGGTGAAGCCCTTCCGCAGTTATTACGACAAGGACGGTGATGCCCGGTGAGGGAAAAGCGGGATGAAATCATTATCCTGAGAACCACAAAAGCCGAGAAGAACCGCATTTATGAGAAAATGCTGGGCATGGGCATCCGCAGCCTGAGTGCCTATATCCGCAAGATGGCGCTGGACAGCTACTGTCTGAACCTTGACCTGCCGCAACTACGGCGCATGGCATATCTTTTGCAGATGTGCAGCAACAACCTGAACCAGTACGCCAAACGTGCCAACGAGTGCGGCAAAGTCTACGCCGCCGACATGGAGGACCTGCGGCAGCGGCTGGATGAGCTGATTGAGATTGGTCGGCAGATTCTTTCCCGGCTGGCAGAACTCTAAAATTTTTCCCGCAGTTGGAGGACTGCGGGGCTACATAAGGGTTGACATCCTTGCAACGCAATAGTTGATATCGTTATAATCGGGGTGAAAGAAAGGTAGGTGCTAGATATGAGGTTCGTTTTTAAGATGATCGTTTTCCCGTTTTGGCTGCTTACGGCTTTCCTTGCGCTGATGCTGAAATGGACGCTGAACCTGTCGGCGTTCGTGCTGG
>ERZ1034913.708-NODE-708-length-24343-cov-7.916749_pt1 | contig 24343 bp, 23 predicted proteins | sample MGYA00520697_ERZ1034913 | MGnify/ENA primary metagenome ERZ1034913 (study PRJEB33766, sample SAMN09781786) | gut metagenome | biome: gut microbiome | host: Homo sapiens | place: Madagascar | study: EMG produced TPA metagenomics assembly of the PRJNA485056 data set...
GCAGGAAAGGCTGCTTGAAGCCGGGGCTGGCGAAAGGGGCGCCGAGCCAATCATGCCTATGGAACATTCGGCCTCATTGCCAGTGGGGGAGGGCGTCTAATTTCGCGAAGGGCGGGTGTCGGCAAAATCATGCCAGCGGGGCATGTAGCCCTAATCGGCGCGCGCCCGCGCTTCCGCGATACCGCGCTAGCCTTCGCAGGCCTGCGTGATGAGCTTGCGCAAGGCGTCGAAGCCCTCGCGCTTCTCGCTGGACGTCACCAGCATGGGCACGTCGTCGGGCAGGGCCAGCTGGCGGCGCAGCACGGAAACCTGCTTGTTCTGCTGGTTGCGGGAGAGCTTGTCGGCCTTGGTGAGCACCACGGCGAAGGGCAGCCCCGCCTCCATAAGGAAGTTGATCATGTTCAGGTCGAGCTGCTGCGCTTCGTGGCGGATGTCCACCAGGCTGACCACCAGCGCGAAGTTGCGATCCTGGTTGAAATAGCCCTCGATCAGCTCCGCCCAGCGGCCCTTCTCGGATTTCGCCACGCGCGCGTAGCCGTAGCCGGGCAGGTCGACGAAGCGGGCGCCTTCGGTTGCGAAGAAGTTGATGGTGGACGTCTTGCCGGGCTTCTGCGAGACCTTCGCCAGGCTTTTGCGGCCGAACAGGGCGTTGAGCATGGACGACTTGCCCACGTTCGAACGGCCGGCGAAAGCCACTTCCGGAAGCGTCGAGGGCGGCAGCTGCGACGAGATGCCGAACGAGCGCTCGAAGGATACGTTGTTGAAGTTCATACGATGCTCCAAATGGTTCGAAGTTGTGCTGGCACCATGATAGCGTGCTTCGCTGCGCAGATATGCCCACGTCATCGGCCGTCCGCAATAACCCCGCATGACGGCAAACGACGATTTCGAGGAAAAAGTTGCCGTTGATTGACAAAATGTCAGCTGCGCCATACTCTTTCGTGCGGAGTAAAAGTTTTTGGGGTCGAACATTGCTGGATCCACAGCGGTGGACAGCACAAGGAAGGACGAAGATCATGAAACTCAAAAAGCGCGATGGTTGGATGCTTGCCGGCGGTTTCGCTCTGGGCACGCTGGGTTTGAAGGCGCTGAGCAGCTCTACGGCGAAGAAGTGCTACGTGCAGGGCGTTGCCAAGGGCCTGCAGGCCAAGGCCGCTTATCAGGACGTGGTCGAGCAGGCCAAGGCCCAGGTCGACGACATCGTGGCCGAGGCCAGCTACATCAACGAGTCCGCCAAGACCGAGCAGCCTGCGGCCGACGGCGAATAGCGCGAAGACGTCGCTATGAAATATCAGATCGCAAATGAGCTTCCGGGCCGTTTGCGCGTGAAGCTGGCGGGCCCTGTCCCGCCAGCGGACTTAGATGCGCTGTATCGCGTGCTGGGCGCATGCCCCGATATCGCGAAGTCAACCGTCTATCCGCGCATCGGCAGCGTGGCCCTGGTATACAACGCCGTCCCCGGCTCCCGCGCCCGCGTGCTCGAGCATCTTGCGGGCATCGACGCGGCAGCCATCGCCAAGGCCAAGCAAGGGTGCGGCCTCGAGCTTGCCCCGCGCTCGCATTCCCTTCTCATGGACCTGGCGTCGCTGGTGGGCTTCCATTTCATGCGCCGTTGGTTCCTGCCCGCGCCCTTGGCGGCGGCTTGGACGGTGTTCAGCTATCGCAAGTTCCTGTTCGCGGGCCTGAAGTCGCTGGCGGCGGGCCGGCTGGACGTGCCCGTGCTCGACGCGGCCGCCATCGGCATCTCGTTCGCGAAGCGCGACCCGCGCACGGCGGGGCTCACCATGCTTCTGCTCAACGTGGGCGAGACGCTTGAGGAATATACGCGAAGCCGATCGGAGGGCGCGCTCATCAACGCGCTGCTCGATCTGCCCGAGACCGCCCAGCTGGTGGAGGGCGACACCGAGGTGCAGGTTCCCTCCAGCTCCTTGCGCGCAGGTCAGCTTATCGCCGTGCGCACCGGCATGCCTGTGTGCGTTGACGGCACGGTGGTGCGAGGGTGCGCCATGGTCAACCAAGCGGCGCTCACCGGCGAGCCGCTGGCCGTGGAACGCACCGTCGGCGACGACGTGTTCGCCGGCACGGCCGTGGAGGACGGCGAGATCATCGTCGAGGTGAAGGCCAACGAAGGCCAGACGAAGCTGCGCACCATCGTGAACCTGGTCGAGCAGACCGAGTCCTACAAGTCGCAGACGCAGTCGCGCATGGAACGCCTTGCCGATCGCATCGTGCCGTGGAACTTCCTGCTCGCCGGCATCGTGGCGCTCACCACGCGCAGCCTGGTGAAGACTTCGGCTGCCCTTATGGTCGACTACTCCTGCGCGCTCAAGCTCACCGGTTCCATAGCCGTGCTGTCGGCCATGAGCCAGTCCGCCCAAGCGGGATTCACCGTGAAAGGTTCGCAGCACTTCGAGTCCATGGCGCATGCCGACGTCATCGTGTTCGACAAGACGGGCACGCTCACCGAGGCAGCCCCGCAGGTGGCGCGCGTGCTTTCCCTTGACGGCTGGGATGATGACGAGGTGCTTCGCTTCGCCGCGTGCTTGGAGGAGCACTTCCCGCACCCGGTGGCCCGCGCGGTGGTGCGCGCTGCCGCCGACAAGGGCCTCGAGCACCGCGAGCGCCACGCCGAGGTTGAGTACATCGTGGCGCACGGCATAGCCAGCTCGCTTGACGGCAAGCGCGTGGTCATCGGCTCGGAACATTTCGTCGTGGAGGATGAGCGGGTCGAGATCTCCGAAGCGCAGAAGGAGCTCATCGCGCGGGAAACCGAGGGCCTCTCGCCGCTCTACCTTGCCGTGGATGGCAAGCTCATGGGCGTCATCGGCGTGCAGGATCCGCTCAAGGCCGGCGTTCCCGAGGCCATCGCCGAGCTTCGCCGCCTGGGGCTTTCGCGCGTCATCATGCTCACGGGCGACAACGAGCGCACTGCGGCGCGCATCGCCGCGCGAGCCGGCGTTTCCGAATTCCACGCCAACCTGCTTCCCGAGGATAAGTACGCCTTCGTCGAGGGCCTCAAGGCGCAAGGCGCGCATGTGGTCATGGTCGGCGACGGCGTCAACGACGCCCCGGCGCTGGCGCTTGCTGACGTGGGCATCGCCATGGGGCAGGGCACCGCGGTGGCGAAAGAGGTGGCCGACATCACGCTCACGGGCGGCCAGCTCGGCTCCATCGTGGCGTTGCGCCGCATGAGCGAGGGCCTCATGTGCCGCTTGAACGGCAGCTTCAAGGAGGTCATGGTCATCAACTCGACGTTGTTGGCGGCCGGCATCGGCGGCGTCATCTCCCCGCAGATGTCCTCGCTTCTGCATAACGCGTCCACCGTCGCGCTGTCCATGCGCAACGGGAAGCGTTACGACGCATAGGCCCGTCGAAAGCCCGCGGGCATCGGCCGATTGACGGTCGCGCGCCTAGTGCCGGCGCCCAATGGCGCTCGACGGCCGATGGGCGGCCGCGTGGCCAGGGTCCGCGGCCTCGCCTCCAGAAAGGGATTCTCGAACTCAGCCGGACGTGTACGGCTGAGTTCGATAACGAAAGCGAAGTGTTCGGATGAGCTTGCGAATCAAGCTTAGGTAGCGGGTTCGTGAAGACCGCACCAAATCTTCGACGCCCCCGTTGCAAACGCCCGGGGGCGTTGTTATAATCCGAGGGCTGTTTTATCACACATGCGTGTGCGACCCTTCCCGCTAGTGGCCGAAATCGGTTGCGGGTGAAAGGGGATGACCGCACGCAGAGGACTAACGAATGGAGAGTGTCATGGCAAAGATCAGCATTCAGACCCTGCTCGACGCAGGCGCGCACTTCGGTCATCAGAAGCGTCGTTGGAACCCCAAGATGAAGCCGTTCATCTTCGGCGCCCGCGGTGACATCTACATCCTGGACCTCAAGCAGTCCCTCATGGGCATGGACCAGGCTTACACCTTCGTCTCCAACGTCGCCAAGAACGGCGGCTCCGTCCTGTTCGTCGGCACGAAGAAGCAGGCCCAGGAGGCCGTCGCCGACGCCGCCAACCGCTGCGGCATGCCCTACGTCAACGCCCGTTGGCTCGGCGGTATGCTCACCAACTTCGTGACCATCCGCTCCCGCGTCACCCGCATGGAGGAGCTGGAGGCCATGGAGGCCGACGGCCGTATGGCGCTGCTGCCGAAGAAGGAGCAGATCCTGCTGCGCAAGGAGCTGTCCAAGCTGCAGCTCAACCTCAACGGCATCCGCAACATGAAGCGCGTCCCCGACGCCATCTTCGTGATCGACACCAACCGCGAGGAGATCGCCATCCGCGAGGCTCATCGTCTGAACATCCCCGTGGTGGGCACGCTGGACACCAACTGCGATCCCGATGACGTCGAGTACGGCATCCCGGCCAACGACGACGCCATCCGCTCCGTCAAGCTGCTGGCCGACTTCATCGCCGACGCCGTCGTCGCCGGCACCGGCGCTCCCGTTTCCGCTGAGGAAATGGCCGCTCCGGCCGAGGCCGAGGCCGCTCCGGCCGCCGAGGCTGCCGCTCCTGCTGCCGAATAAGCACGGGGCCTAACCCACTGGTGTTGCACGCCGTCGGTCCCCGTAGGGCGGCCGACGGCGTTCGAGGTTATTAACGGCGGCGCTCAGGCGTCGCCGCAACAAGGATAGAAAGGATCCAACGTGGCTGCTATCACCGCTTCCATGGTCAAGGAACTGCGCGAGATGACCGACGCCGGCATGATGGAGTGCAAGAAGGCGCTCGTCGAGGCCGATGGCGACATGGAGAAGGCCGTCGACGTGCTGCGCACCCGCGGTCTGGCCGCTGCCGCCAAGAAGGCCGGCCGTGCCACCAACGAGGGCACCGTCATGACCGTTCTGGCCGATGACGCCAAGTCCGCCGCCGTCGTCGAGCTGAACTGCGAGACCGACTTCGTGGGCATGAACGAGAAGTTCAAGGCCTACGCCGAGAAGCTCGGCCGCGCCGCCCTGGCCGCCGAGGCCGCCGACGTCGAGGCCCTGCGCGCCTCCACCTTCGAGGGCGAGCCCGTCGAGGACATCCTCACCGACGCCATCCACGTGCTGGGCGAGAACATCCAGCTTCCCCGCGCCACCACCATCAATGCCGGCGGCATCGCCTCCTACATCCACGGTGGCGGCAAGATCGGCGTTCTGGTGACCTTCGACGTCGAGGGCATCGACCCCGCTTCCGAGGGCTTCCAGGCTTACGGCCGCGACGTTGCCATGCAGGTTGCCGCCGCTTCCCCGGTGTCCGCCAACCGCGAGTCCGTGCCGGCCGAGGTCGTCGAGCATGAAATGGGCATCTACAAGGCTCAGGCTGCCGAGTCCGGCAAGCCCGAGGCCATCCAGGAGAAGATGGCTACCGGCCGTATGGAGAAGTTCTACAAGGAGAACTGCCTGACCGAGCAGGCCTTCGTCAAGAACCCCGACCAGTCCATCAACCAGTACACCGACGAGTGCGCCAAGAACCTGGGCGGCACCATCAAGGTGACCGGTTTCGTGCGCTGGGCTCTGGGCGAGACCGCGTAACCTACGCTTTCGTTAAAGAGTCAGCGAATCGCTGAACGCTTCGGGCTGCTCATGTAACCTGCATGCCGCCTATATGCCACTGCATCAGCTTGATGCCTTTCGGCTTTGGCGCCTGCAGGGCACGGGGCGGCCCGTTTCCCGTTTAAGGGCATCTTCGCTTTCACGCGCCCGTGAATGCGTTGATACGTTTGCTTTCATCGTGAAGGCCCGCCTTGCGCGGGCCTTCGCTTTATAATGGGCTTTCGCAATCTAGTTCATCCAGGGGGGTTTGCATGTCTGAGAAAGAGATCATCGTCGTCGAGGGCAACAACGTCCTTTCCGGCGAGGTGAGGGTTTCCGGCGCGAAGAACTCGGCTTTGAAGCTCATCGCCGCCTCGCTTTTGGGCCAGGGCGCCTCAACGCTGCACAACGTGCCCCTTATCAGCGATATCGTCGTCATGTCGGAGGTGCTCGAGTGCCTGGGCGCCACCGTCGAGCGCGACGGTCACACCATGGTCATCGACACCGCTCAGGTCACGTCCCATGAAACGCCCTACGAGCTGGTGTCGAAGATGCGCGCGTCCATCAGCGTGCTCGGTCCGCTGGTGGCGCGTTTCGGCCAGGCGCGCGTGGCCATGCCCGGCGGCTGTCAGATCGGCGCCCGCAAGATCGATATGCACCTGGTGGGCCTTGAGGCCTTGGGCGTGGAGTTCACCGTGGACCATGGGTATCTGAACGCCCACACGCCCAACGGTCTCCACGGCGCCGATGTAACGCTGGAATTCCCCAGCGTCGGCGCTACCGAGAACTGCCTTATGGCCGCCGTCACCGCTCATGGCACCACGTGCATCGAGAACGCCGCGCGCGAGCCCGAGATCGTCGATTTGGCAAACATGCTCAACGCCATGGGCGGCAAGGTTACCGGCGCTGGTTCGTCCATCATCCAGGTGGAGGGCGTGCCGCTGGAAAACCTGCATCCCTGCGAGCACACCACGGTGGGCGATCGCATCGAGGCCGGCACTTTCTTGGCGGGCGGTGCACTCACCGGCGGCCCGGTCACGGTGCGCGGCATCGACCCGTCGTACCTGCATATGGCCATCATGAAGCTGCGCGCCATGGGCTGTTGCGTCGAGGCGGGGGAGGATTGGATTACCTGCAGCCGCAATCAACCGCTGCAGCCCACCGATATCCAGACGCTTCCGCATCCGGGTTTCCCCACCGACCTGCAGGCCCAGTTCATGCTGCTGTGCAGCCTTGCCCACGGCACCTCCATGGTCACCGAGAACGTCTTCGAGAACCGCTTCATGTTCGCCAGCGAGCTGGCGCGCATGGGCGCCGATATCACCATCGAGGACCATCATGCCCTCGTGCGCGGCGTCAACGACCTGCAGGGCACCGACGTGTCCTCCACCGACCTGCGCGCCGGTGCGGCATTGGTGCTGGCGGGCATCGTGGCCGAAGGCGAAACCCGCGTGCACAACATCAAGCACATCGATCGCGGCTACGAGGACTACTGCGGCAAGCTCTCCCAGCTCGGCGCCAACGTAACGCGCCGTCAGGTTGGCGCGGTCGAATAGCCGGACGGGAGCGCCATGGTCAGGAAACGCAAGGACATCACGCAGATCAACTCCAAGCTCACCTCGCGTCGCATGCGCAGCGCAACCTTGGGCACGCACGTCCCCAAGGTGCGCCCGGCGCACATGAACGCCGACCAGGTGGGCTTCTCCAGCCCGCGTAGGCAGAAGCGCGCGCAGCGCGGCTATGTGAGCAACGTCATGCCCAGCGCCCAGGGCCCGCGAAGCCGTACGGGTTACGCCAGGGGGCTCGAGTTCTCGCCGGGGGTCAAGCGCCGCACGCTCGCGAAGCGCGTGGGCATCGCCGTGGCGGTGGTGGCCGTGTTGGCGGCCGTGGCCTACGGCGTGGGTTCGTTCACCCTTATGGGAAACCTTAACGGCAAGCTGGCGCTGAAGGATTCCGATGCCGCCAAGGCGCTTACCGCGGTGAAGTCAGGCGATTCGTTCTACACGCTCGTCGTGGTGGAGCTGGATACGCCGGGCATGCCGAACTCTGCCGAGGGCCCCGATGCGCTTGCCCTGGTGCGAACCGATTCCTCGGGCAAAAAGGCCTGTATCATCAGCATTCCTGCCGACGTGCAGGTGTCGCTGAAGGACGGCAAGTATTACCCTATCAGGCAGGCAAGCGTGCGTGAAAGCGATGCCAGCCTGGTCAGCGCCGTGGCCAACTTCGCCGACGTGAAGATCTCGCATGTGGTGAAGATCGACGCAGCCGGCCTTGTGCAGCTGGTTGACACGCTCGGCGGCGTGGATGTGGACCTTTCCGAAGAGGTTGACGACCCCAACGCCGGCAGCGTGTACCTGCCCGCCGGCAGCCAAACCCTCACCGGCGAGGGTGCCCTTACGCTGGCGCGCGCCACGAACTTCGAGTCGCCGCGGCAGACCCAGGCCGAGAACCAGCGCAAGCTGCTTGAAGCGGTGTCGCTGCGCATGGTCTCGGGGGGCAAGTCCGGTCTGGTCGGCCTGCTCGACCAGCTGCAGGGCGCCTTCGGCACCGACATGGGCTCAAGCGATGCGCTGTCCTTGGCCGAGAGCCTCAAGGGTATGAGCGCCGATTCCGTCACGGGCGCCCTCGTGCCCGGCTACGTCACGCAAAGCGATGGCCAAGATGTGTTCGCGGTGTCGAACTCCTCATGGTCCGAGATGATGGACCGCGTCGACTCGGGGCAGGAGCCCGCCGAGCAGACGCAGGCGGCTACCACCGATCCGGGCAGCTTCACCATCACGCTGAAAAACGGCGGCGGCATCACGGGAGCGGCGGCCTCCATGGAGTCGACGCTCACCTCGAAGGGCTTCAAGGTTTCGGAGACGGGCAACACCGATACCTCCGTGTACAACGAAACGCTGGTCATCTACAACACCAGCGAAGCGCAGCCCGCTGCCCAAACCGTGCTCGATGCCATGGGGGTAGGTCGCTTGGTGCAGAACACCGGCGCCTATTCGTTCGGCACCGATGTGCTGGTCATCCTCGGCAAGGATTGGAAACCCTCATCGTAACCCCATCCAAACGCCCGATGGCCCCATCGGGCGCTGTGGTAGAATCGCTCATGATGAACAAAAGACCGAAAGGCAAAGGAGAACCTTATGGTTGAGAAGACCGATGTTGCAGCAGTGCTCGAGCTCATCCGACCCAGCCTGCAGGCTGATGGCGGCGACGTGAAGCTCGTCGACGTCGACGAGGACGGCGTGGTCACCGTCGAGCTGCAGGGCGCTTGCAAGGGCTGCCCCATGTCCCAGATGACGCTGGCCAACGGCGTCGAGCGCATCCTCAAGGAGCGCGTGCCCGGCGTCACCCGCGTGGTGCCGGCGGTCATGTAAGCAGGTAAGCACCAGGTAAGCAGGCGGAGAAGGGAAGCGGAAAGCATGAAGTGTTGGGAATTGCGCGGTTGCTACGAAGATGCCGAGATGAACGGCCGCTGCCCGCATAACATTCCCGGCGAACCGTGCCCCGCAGATTGCCACTTCGCCGCCTGCTTCCGTCCCATGCACGTGGTGTGCGCCGATTTCGGCAAGCTGCTCAATCCCAGCCGCGATTTCGACGCGGCGGCCAAGGAGATCTGCCGCTTCTGCGAGTTCTTCCTGGAGCACGGGCCGAGCACGGCCGATCGCGCAAGCGAAGGCCCCACCCGTCAGGGTAATCCGAACAGGTTCTTGCTCTAAAGGCGTTTCGGTGGAGGCCGTGAACATACATGCCGCATGCCCTAGCTGCGGGTGCGGCACATTCGATATGGCGCGATACCGCGCCATCATGGTATTGGGCCCCGAAACAGCCCTGTTCACCCTTGATTGCCCCAAATGCGGCGCGCAGGTTCGGCTGTTGCGCACCATCCCCGGTCCGCTTCGTGAAGAGGTTAGGGCAAGCGCTCAACAGGTTGGCGCAGGGGGCTTGAACTAAGGTATCCTTTTCTCCGTTCGACTGCTATGGAACGGAGCTTTCCCCATGTTAAACGAAATATATCGCATGCTCGACCCGGTGGCGTTCGCTATCGGGCCTTTTGTCGTGCGCTGGTACGGCATCGCCTATGTCGCCGGCTTTGTGTGCGCGGCGCTTGTGCTGTGGCAGGTGGCGAAGCGTTGGAAGGTGCGGGTGGATGCGGACAGCCTGCTCACCGTGGTGCTGTGCGCCATCGTGGGCGTGATCTTTGGGGGACGTTTGGGCTACGTCCTCGTCTACGGCGACGGCTACTATTTCTCCCATCCCGCCGAGATCTTGGCGTTCAATCATGGCGGCATGAGTTTCCACGGGGGCCTTATCGGCGCGCTGCTCTCGGGCATCGTGGCGGCGCGCTTCACCGGCATCCCGTATCTCACGCTTGCGGACATGGGCTGCATCGCGGCGCCCATCGGCCTGTTCTTCGGCCGCTGCGCCAACTTCGTGAACGGCGAGCTGTGGGGCGCCCCCACCAGCTTGCCGTGGGGCGTGGTGTTCGGCGGCACGGCGGGCGCCATGCCGCGCCACCCCTCGCAGCTCTACGAGGCCCTGCTCGAGGGCATCGTGCTGTTCTGCGTGCTGTATGCCCTGTCGCGAAAGCAGCCGCCGCGCCCGCAGGGGACGTTTTTAGGCGTGTTTCTGGTTGGCTACGGCCTATTCCGCTTCCTCATTGAGTTCGTTCGTCAGCCTGATGCGCAGATCGGCTACCTGTGGGGAGGGTGGCTGACCATGGGCCAGGTCCTCAGCGTGCCGCTTATGGTAGCGGGGGCGTGTGCCCTCGTTTATGCCGTTCGCGTCAAGAAGCCGCAAAAGGGGCTTCCAGAAATGATACAATGTTAGTATCATATAGCTACGCAACAGACGGGCTGCGGGAGCGTAACGGGTTGGCGAACATCCACCCGCGCACCTTCCGCTCGCGCTGGGCGTTTCTATACTGAGAGCAACGGCACCACGGGGGTTGCCGTTGAAACCTGAGAGGGGTTTACCATGGACGTCAAATTCTTCAAGTGCATGCACTGCGGCAACGTGGCCATTAAGCCGTTCGACCAGGGCGTGCCCATGTCCTGCTGCGGCGAGCAGATGGTCGAGCTCCGCGCCAACGACACTGACGCCGCAATGGAGAAGCACGTGCCGCAGGTCGTCGTCGACGGCTCCACGGTCAACGTGAAGGTCGGCGAGGTCGCTCATCCCATGACGCCCGAGCATCTGATCACGTTCATCGTGCTCGTCACCAAGAAGGGCTACCAGATCGCGCCGCTCACCGCTCAGGATGCCCCTGAGGCAACCTTCGCCCTGGCAGCGGGTGATGCGCCGGTGAAGGCATACGAGTACTGCAACCTCCACGGCCTGTGGGTCAAGGAGATCTAAGATCTGGTCCTAACGCGCAAGAAAGACGGACCCGCAGCGGCGTGCTGCGGGTCCGTTTCGTCTCAGCGTGCGAATCTGCCTGATGCGGGCTTTCCCGCATCGCCTCCGCCGCGCCAAGAGACCGGCGGGGCGCATTCGAGTGCCAGCGCGCTGTCGTTCGCCTCGATTCCGTTGTTGGCGGCGATTGCGCATATCGCGATATGCTTTCTGGCTTGGTGCAAGCCGCTGCGCTATGCCTGGCGGCACTTCGGCCTTTTGGTCCTTGACACATCGTCGAAGCTCTTCCTACACTTGAGATATCTATTGCGGTCTGGCAAAGCTGAATTCTGCACAGCTTCGCTCATCGGCGTCTGCTCGTTACGCAACGCCGCGCGGCCGCAAAACACCCCTTTCTGCATAGGTAAAGACAAAAAGCAGCGCGCATTTGCCGTGCTGTGCTTTGCTATGCGGAAACCAAGGAAAAGGAAAGGAACACCATGAAGAACGAAACCAAGAAGCATCGCTTCCGCGCCGTGGCGGTTGCCGCGCTGGCGCTCACGCTGTGCTGCGGCCTGCTGGCGGGCTGCTCGTCGAACGGCTCCTCGCAAGCCGGCTCGGATAGCTCCGCAACCAAGCAGGCATCCGGCGACTTCCAGTCCAACATCATGTTCTGCGGCTCCACCTCGCTGTATCCCATCATCTCCTCGCTGGCATCCTCGTATACCGACGAGTACGTGAAGTGGAACAAGGTGGATTCCAGCTTCCCGGAGAAGAACATCTCCATCTACGTGGCGCCGGGCGGCTCGGGCGTCGGCGTGAGCGCGCTTGAAGAGGGCACGTGCGACTTCGGCATGGTCGCCCGCACGCTGAAGGATTCCGAGAAGGAAGCCCTGGGCGATTACAAGGAGTACGAGGTTGCCAAGGATGCGCTGACCGTTTCCGTGAACGCCGAGAACCCCCTTGTGTCCACGATGGACGACATGTCCACCGACACCATCCGCAAGATCTTCGCCGGCGAGATCACCACGTGGGACCAGGTGGACGCCTCCCTGCCCGCTGAGCAGATCCAGGTGTACATCCGCGACCTGTCCGGCGGCGCCTACGAGGTGTTCCAGAAGTCCGTTATGGGCGACAGCAAGGTGACCGACTCCGCCACGCAGTCCGCTTCCATGACCGAGCTTGCCACCAACATCGCCAACAACAAGTGGGCCATCGGCTATGCCGGCTTCGGCGCGTACAACAAGGCCAACGCCAACGGTCAGAAGCTGGTCGCCATGAAGGTCGACGGCGTCGAGGCCACCGAGGACAACATCATCTCCGGCGACTACAAGATCCAGCGTCCGGTCATGTTCGTGGGCGTGGGCGAGCCGAGCAGCTCCGAGCAGGCCTTCATCGACTACATCTTCTCCGATGCCGGTATCAAGGTCATCCGCTCCAACGGCTACATCCCGTCGTTCACCGCATAACGAATCGCAGAGTTAGAAGAACATGCGATATGTTCCCTCGATCCGCCCGCACCGTGTGCGGGCGGATCGTTTGCAAACGATCTTGATAACGTTTCTGTGCGTTGCCTGCGCGGCGGCGTTGGCGTGGGTCGTGCTCACCGTGGCGGTGCAGGCGTGGCCCGTGGTCGGCGAAGTGGGCGTTGGGGCGTTTTTGCTCGGCAGCGATTGGATGCCCGTCGATTTTGGCGGGGGCGCGTCGTTCGGCATCGCGAACTTCATCGCCGCCACGCTGCTCACCTCGGCCGTTGCCCTTGCGATGGCGCTGTTCGTCGCCATCGGATGCGCCCTGTTCCTGTCGTGCTCGGCATCTGCGGCGCTGCGCGCCGTGTTATGCGGGGCCATCGATCTTTTGGCCGGCATCCCCTCGGTCGTGTACGGCTTCGTGGGGCTTGAGGTGCTGGTGCCCGCGTTCATAGGAGCGGGCGTGCCTTCGGGCAATTGCATCCTGGCCGCAAGCATCGTGCTGGCCGTCATGGTGCTGCCGTATATGGTGTCCACCATGACCGAGTCGATGGTCGGCGTGCGCGAGCGCTATCTGGAGGCGTCGCTGGCGTTGGGCGTGAGCCGTTGGTGGGGCGTGTACGGCGTGGTCCTGCCGGTTTCGCTGCGGCTCATATGGCCGAGCGCCATGATGGCGTTCGCCCGTGCCATGGGCGAGACCATGGCCGTCATGATGGTGGCGGGCAACGCGAACCTGTTCCCCGTGTTGCTGGGCAAGGGCGAGACCATCGCCTCGCTCATCGCGCTTGAGATGGGCACCGCGGCGGCCGGAAGCACGCATATGCACGCGTTGTTCGCTGCAGGGTTCGTGCTGCTCGCCATCGTTTTGGCTGTCGACCTCGCCTGCGTGTGGCTGCAGCGCGTCCTGACGCGCCGCGTCTCGCACACCGCGTTCGCAGGTTCGTGGGTGCTTGGCCGAGCCGGCGGTGCGGTGGTGCGCGTTTGGGCGCTTGCCGCAACGGCCGTCGTGGGCGGCGCCATCGCATTCCTGTTCGGCTACGTGTTCGTCCAGGGCGCAGGCTGCATTTCGTGGGAGTTCATCACGCAAAGCCCGTCCGGCGCTGTGCTCGGTAGCGAAGGCGGCATCTTCCCGGCTATCGCGGGCAGCGCCTGGTTCACCGGGTGCGCGCTCGTCATCGCGGTCCCGTTGGCGGCAAGCGTTGCGGCGTGGCGCGTGTTCCTCTCGCGCCGCATGTGGGCGCAAAACCTCATGGGGCGCATCATGTCCGTGGCGGGTGGCGCGCCGTCCATCGTCATGGGCCTGTTCGCCTATGCCGTGCTGGTTCGCGATGCGGGTCTTGGCCGCTGCGTGCTGGCGGGCGGCGTGGCGCTTGCGCTCATGATCATCCCCTTCATCGAGGTGCGCATGGAGAAGGCGTTTCGCGAGGTTCCCGGCAGCCTGCTTAGCGCCGCGTACGCGCTCGGCTGCTCGAAAACGTATGTGGTGCGCACGCTTGTCCTGCCGTATTGCCGCGGCGAGCTGTTGGGGGCGGTCGTGCTGGGCGGATTGTATGCGCTTGGCGCTGCGGCTCCGCTCATCTTCACCGGCGGTGTGGCCTTCGCTCCCGTTCCAACGGGCATCGACCAGCCTGCGATGTCGCTGCCGCTTCATCTGTATCTCATGTTGGCGCAGGGAACCACCATTCCGCAGGTGTACGCGACGGCGTTCGTGCTCATGGTGCTGGTGCTTGTCTGCAACGTGCTGGTTTCCGGCTACGCATATATTAGGAAAAGGCGGTGGATGCGGTCGTGAGCGACGAGAACATCCTTGAAGTGCGCGGCTTGAGCGCATGGTACGGGAAGCGTCAGGTTTTGCGCGATGTGGACCTGGATGCCTCGATAGGTCGGGTAACCGCCATCATCGGCCCATCGGGTTGCGGCAAGTCCACGTTGCTGTCGTGCCTGAACCGCACGCTCGAGCTTGTCCCGAAGACGCGCTGGGCGGGGGAGGTGAAGCTGTCCGGCCAGGATACGGCCGCGCTCGACGCCGACGCCGTGCGCTCGCGCGTGGGCATGGTCATGCAGAAGCCCACGCCGTTCCCGTTCTCGGTGGAGCGCAACATCACGTACGCCCTGCGGTACCGGGGTATCCGCAAGCGCAGCGAGCTTTCGCGCATCGTTCGCGAGCAGCTTTCCGTCGTCGGCCTGCTCGACGAGCTGGAAGGCGACGTCTCACGCAGCGCCTTGGAGCTTTCGGGCGGGCAGCAGCAGCGTTTGTGCATCGCGCGCGCCCTGGCCACGAACCCGGCGGTGCTGCTTCTTGACGAACCGTGCTCGGCGCTCGATGTGGCAAGCAGCGCCCAGGTCGAGGAGGTGCTTACCCGCGTGAGCGCTCAAACGGCGGTTGTGGTGGTCACGCACAATCTGGCGCAGGCGTGCCGCATCGCCGATAGCGTCGTGTGCCTGCAGCAAGGCGAGGTGGCATGGTGCGGCAGCGCCCGCGACCTGTTCGAGAGCCATCGGGAATCCGTGCTCGGGCCTTTGTATGGCGGGGAGCTGCTGTAGCTTACGGCGTTCTGGGCGATGCAACGTTCGCATGATGCTCGCTGCCTTTCCGCTGGAATCTTGCAGTGAGTCTAGCGCAAAAGTGGGGTTTTCCGATTGCCGAGGAATCGCCGCCGTTTAGCGGTATAGTTTTCGTATTTACGAGACGAAACGCAACGGTAAGGTGACTGCATGGCAAAGCGAACGAAGATCGTGTGCACCTTGGGCCCGTCGGTCGATAACGAATCGACGCTCAAGGGTCTCATCAACGCGGGCATGGACATAGCGCGCTTCAATTTCTCGCATGGGACCCATGATGAGCAGCGCGCTCGAATGGACCGCTTGCGCAAGGTGCGGTGGGAGATGGACAGCCCCTGCGCCATCCTTTTGGATACGAAGGGCCCCGAGATCCGCACGGGTCTGCTGTCCGGGCACGAACCTGTGCAGCTGATGGCCGGCAACTCGTTCACGTTCACCGAGGCCGATGTCGAGGGCACCGACCGCGTGGTGTCGCACACCTGCAAGGGCCTGTGGCGCTCGGTGGCTCCGGGCACGGTCATCTTGGTGGATGACGGTTTGATCGAGCTTGCCGTCGACGGCGTCGAGGGCACCGACATCCATTGCACCGTCCAGAACTCCGGCGTCTTAGGCGAGCGCAAGTCCATGAATCTCCCCGGAACCTCGGTACCGTTGCCGGTTATGACCGATCAAGACCGCGCCGACCTGCTCTTCGGCATCGAGCAGCAGGTCGATTTCGTGGCGGCATCGTTTATCCGCGATGCCGCGGGCGTGCGCGAGATGCGGGCGTTCCTCGACGAGCACGGCGGATCCGACATCATGTTCATCTCCAAGATCGAATGCCACGAGGCTGTTGAGAACATCAACCAGATCATCGAGGCCTCCGACGGCATCATGATCGCGCGCGGCGATCTGGGCGTGGAAGTGCCCGCGCACAAGGTCCCCCATATCCAGAAGGAGATCATCCGCGCGTGCAACCGCGCGTCCAAGCCGGTTATCACGGCAACCCAGATGCTCGACTCCATGATCCGCAACCCGCGTCCCACCCGTGCCGAGGTGGGGGATGTGGCCAACGCCATCTACGACGGCACCGATGCCGTCATGTTGTCGGGCGAGACGGCATGCGGGCGCTATCCGGTACCTGCCGTGCAGATGATGTCGCGCATCGCCGAGGCCAGCGAGCCGTATCTGTTCGATGAGCGCTTCCCCGACCGCACGCGCGTGCGCGCCCGCGTGGCGCTTGCCGTGGGCATCGCCGCCGTGCAAACCGCCGAGAACATCAACGCATCATGCATCGTGGCGCCCACCATCTCCGGTTATACCGCGCGCCTGGTTTCGAACCTCCGCCCGCGCGTTCCCGTCTATGCGGTGACGCCCTTCGAACGCGTAATGCGCCAGCAGCAGATCCATTGGGGAGTCACGCCCATGCTCGCCGACGTGCAAGGCGATATGCAGCACGTCGTGGACAGCGCCCGCAACGCCGTGGTGGCGCGCGGGTGCGTCCGGTCGGGCGATGTGGCCGTGTTCACGGCGGGCGATCGTTCCACCAGCCCCATCGTCTCGTCGGGCGTCGATGGCTCGCCGGACAAGGTGGCGGCAACCAACGTCATGTACGTGGTGCAGATCCGCGGCAAGGGCGAACAAGACGCGGAAGGGGATCGCTAATGGCTAGGCGCTACTACCTCGCAATCGACATCGGGGCCTCAAGCGGACGCCATGTCCTGGGAAGCGTCGTCGACGGAAAGATCGAGCTCGAGGAGGTGCACCGCTTCGATAACGTGCAGGTGCGTCGCCGTGGGCACGATTGCTGGGACATCGATATGATCTGGGAGAACATCCTGGTCGGCCTGGAGAAATGCCGCGAAGCCGGCAAGATCCCCGAAACGATCGGCATCGATACCTGGGGCGTGGATTTCGTCTTGGTCGACGCGCAGGGTCGACGCGTCGGCGACGCGGTGGCGTATCGCGATGCCCGCACGAACGACGTCGCTGCCGACGTGGACGCGGGCATCGGGCTAGAGAACCTGTACCGTGCCACGGGCATCCAGCGCCAAACGTTCAACACGGTCTATCAGCTGGCGGCGTTGGTCGCCGAGCGTCCCGACGAGCTTGAGGCGGCAGACCGCTTCCTTATGGTGCCCGAATACCTGAACTACCTGCTCACGGGCAACATGGTCAACGAATACACCAACGCCACCACCACGAACCTCGTCAACGCCCGCACGTGCACCTGGGATGCCGCCGCGCTCGAGGCGGCCGGCGCCCCGGCGCGCCTGTTCGGCGACATCGCCATGCCCGGCACGGTGGTGGGCGGGCTCACGCCCGAGGTGCAGCAGCGCGTGGGCTTCGACGCCCAGGTTATGCTGCCCGCCACGCACGACACGGGCTCGGCGTTTCTGGCGGTGCCCGCACGCGACGCGCAGGCCGTCTACCTTTCAAGCGGAACGTGGAGCCTGCTCGGCGTGGAGCACGAGGGCCCCATCACCTCCGATGCCAGCCGGTATCAGAACTTCACGAACGAGGGCGGCTATCTGAAGCGCTTCCGTTTCTTGAAGAACATCATGGGCCTGTGGATGATCCAGTCCATCCGCCGCGAGCTCAACGGCGTCAGCTACGTCGCCGGCAAGGGCGCCGAGCTCAAGCGCGCCGCGAAAGAGGTCGGCTTCGGCGAGCTGGCGGATGCCGCGCGCGCCGAGCAGCAGCTGCATCCCGACGCCGCCGTCCCGCACGTCAACGTCAACGACGATCGCTTCCTGGCTCCCGCATCCATGATCGAGGAGATCAAGACCGCCTGCCGTGAGACGGGCCAACCCGTCCCCGACACGCTCGGCGAGCTGATGCGCTGCGTGTACGAGAGCCTGACGGGCTGTTACGCCGATTCAATCAACGAGCTGTCGGCGCTGACCGGCCGAACGTACACCTCCATCAACATCGTCGGCGGGGGATGCCAGGACACCTACCTTAACCAGCTGACCGCCCGCGCATGCGGCATCCCCGTGTTCGCCGGCCCCATCGAGGGCACCAGCCTGGGCAACCTTATGGTGCAGATGATCGGCGACGGCGTCTTCGCCGACCTCGACGAGGCGCGAGAGGCCATCCGCCGATCGTTCGACGTGGTGGAATATCAGCCCGAATAACCCGAACGCGCAGGGCCGCCGCGCGTCGGCCCTGCGCACCCGAATCGGTTCACCGCCGCATCGCGGCTTGAACATAGCAATTCATCCAAGATAGGAGCGCATATGAGCACAGCTTACGAACTGGCACGCGAGGCATACGCCGCCGAGGGCATCGACACCGAGGCGGTCCTGGCGAAGCTGGCCGGCAAGGCGATCTCCGTCAACTGCTGGCAAGGCGACGACGTCATGGGCTTCGACCAGAAGGACAATGCGGCTTCCGGCGGCATCATGACCACGGGCAACTACCCGGGCCGCGCCCGCACCTTCGAGGAGCTGACGGCCGACTTCGAGAAGGCGTGCAGCCTCATCCCCGGCAAGAAGCGCATCAACCTGCATGCCAGCTATGCCATCTTCACCGACGAGAACCCCTGGGTCGACCGCGACCAGATCGAGTACAAGCACTTCGAGCCGTGGGTGGCTTGGGCTAAGGAGCACGGCTTCGGCATCGACTTCAACCCCACGCTGTTCAGCCATCCCATGGTCAAGGAGGGCCTGACGGTCTCCTCTCCGGACAAGGATGTGCGCGACTTCTGGATCCGTCATTGCATCGCCTGCCGCAAGATCGCCGAGCGCATCGGCGAGGAGCTTGACGACATGGTGCTCAACAACTTCTGGATCCCCGACGGCTTGAAGGACCACCCGGCAGATCGCTTCGGCATGCGCGAGCGTCTGCGCGACTCGCTCGACGAGATCTACTCCTTCGACACGCCGCACGTCATCGATGCCATGGAGCAGAAGGTCTTCGGCATCGGCGTGGAGGGCTTCACCACCGGCAACCAGGAGTTCTACGTTTCCTATGCCGCGAAGAAGGGCGGCAACCACGTGGTGCTCATCGATGCCGGCCACTTCAACCCCATGGAGAACATCGCCGACAAGCTCTCCAGCCTGCTGCTGTTCTTCCCGTACGTGCCGCTGCACGTCACCCGCTCCATGCACTGGGATTCCGATCACGTGGTGCTGTTCGACGACAACATCAAGGAGATCGCCGGCGAGATCGTGCGCTGCCCGGGCGGCTGGGACAAGGTCATCATCGGCCTCGACTTCTTCGACGCGTCCATCAACCGCATCGGCGCTTGGGCGACCGGCACCCGCGCCATGGAGAAGAGCCTGCTGTTCGAGCTGCTGCAGCCCGTCGAGCGCCTCAAGGAGCTGCAGGATACGTACCGCTTCTCCGAGAAGATGATCGTCGCCGAGCAGTTCAAGACCATGCCGTTTGGCGCCGTGTGGGACGAATACTGCCGTCGCGAGGGCGTGCCGACCGATGGCGGGCTGTGGGCTCCCATCAAGGCCTACGAGGATGAGGTGCTCTCCGGTCGCGCATAGGCGATCAGCCCTTACATGCAATGAAAGCAAGCGGCGGGCGAGGATCTGCATCCGAGCCCGCCCGATCCGCGCCGTAGTTCCCGGCGCATCATCGAAAGGCAGGAACATGGGTATTTTGGATAGCGCCCAGGACGTGCTGGGCCGCGGCGCACAGGCCGCGCAGGGCGTGCTCGACAAGGGCGTCACCGTTGCCAAGGGCGCCGTTTCGGGCGTGGCCGTGGAGCAGCAGCCGTTCATGAAGGCGTTCGTGCGCCTGTGCACCGATGGCTGGGACCAGGGTTGGCACGAGCGCAACGGCGGCAACCTGACGTATCGCTTGACCGACGAGCAGGTTGGCGCGTGCCGCCCGTTCTTCTACGACAACCCTTCCAGCTGGGTGTCCATGGGCGTGCAGGCCGATAACCTGCGCGGAGCGTTCTTCGCCACCACGGGCTCGGGCCGCTACATGCGCAACGTGCAGCTCGATCCTGCTGCCAACGTGGGCATCGTGGAGATCAACGACGCTGGCGACGCGTGGCGCATCGTGTGGGGCCTCAAGGACGGCGGCGTCCCCACCAGCGAGTTCCCCACGCATTTCATGAACCACAGCGTCCGCGTGGCGGCCACCGACGGCGCGTGCCGCGTAATCTATCATGCGCATCCGCAGAACATCATCGCGCTGTCGTTCGTTATGCCGCTGGACGCGCGCACCATCACGCGCGCGCTGTGGAAGGCCATGACCGAGTGCATCGTGGTGTTCCCGAAGGGCGTGGGCGTCGTCCCGTGGATGGTCCCGGGCGGCTCCGAGATCGCGCAGGCCACCTGCGAGCTCATGAAAACCTACGATGCCGCCATCTGGGCGCAGCACGGCCTGTTCGTGTCCGGCCCCGATTTCGACACGGCGTTCGGCCTTATGCATACCATCGAGAAAGCCGCGGCCATCTACGCCGAGGCCCGTATGCTCAACGGCGGCAGCGACGACTTCCGCAACACCATCACCGACGACGGCCTGCGCGCCATCGCCCGCGATTTCAAACTCGACATCAATGAAAGCTTCCTGGACTAGCGCAGCCGCCGGCCATAGGGACAAGTGAAAGGCGAATCGATCATGGCAATGTCTCAGGAGCGCAAGGGCACCATCGCGGTGTCGTTGACGAACTTCCTGGATTCCGGGTGCATCGTGGCGTCGTCGGTGGCGCTGACGGCGTGGGCCGCCGCATTCGGTTTCGGCTCGATGTGGACCTCCATCCTGGGCGCTATCGGCGCGAACGCGTTCGGCGCCGCAGTCGGCGCGCTTATCGGCGGATTTCTGACCGACAAGTACGGGCGCACCATCATCTACCGTTACAACCTGCTGGTGTATGCGATCGGCGTGGCCATCGCCATGTGCGCCATGAACCTGCCCATGGTGGTTGTGGGCGTGGTGCTCTCCGGCCTATCGGTGGGAGCGGGCGTCCCTGCATCGTGGAGCTATATCTCCGAAACGTCCACGTCCACCAAGCGCGCCGCGAACATCGGCATCAGCCAGTTCGCATGGAGCTGCGGGCCGGCCATCATCTTCCTGCTGTCCTTGGCCCTGTCGTTTGCGCTCCCCGGTTTCGCGGCCGACGGCAAGACGTTGCTGCCCGCCGGAACCTACGGTCCCTTCGACGGCCTGCTGTCCACGCGCATCCTGTTCTTGGTGCTGCTTGTGGTAGCGCTCGTTGCATGGAACCTGCAGCGTCAGCTGCAGGAGTCCCAGGATTGGGCGGAGAAGCAGGGCGAAGCAGCTGAGCACGAGTCGTTCGGCCGCATGATGGCCAACGCGCTGAAGAACCCCGTCAACGTCAAGACCATCGTGTTCCTGGTGGCCGTGTATCTGACGTGGAACCTGGCGGCGGGCACCAACGGCCAGTTCATGCCGTACCTGTATGCCGCCGCCGGCAACCTGGATTCGGTGGGGCAGAGCCTCCTCGGCGTGGTGCAATGGGTGCTTGTGGCCGTCTGCTCGCTGGCGGTGTTCTCCAAGCTGGGCGATAAGGTGCCGCATCGCGTGCTGTTCGGCGTCTCGGCTCTGCTGGCGCTGGCCTCGTGGGTGTGCATCGCCATCTTCGGCGCGGCGCTCAACAAGGGCACCACCGACTCCATGGGCTGGTGCCTGTGGGCCTACGTCATACTGTGGGGCGTTTCGGCGGGCTTCTCGGCGCAGTGCTTCTACGCGCTGTGGGGAACCGAGCTGTTCCCGACGCGCTATCGCGGCGGCGCGCAGGGCATCATGTTCTTCCTGGTGCGCGCGGCACTCGGCATTTGGTCGCTCGTAGGCGTCGGCGCCATCATGGGCGACATCTCCACCAACCCCGCCGGCTTCTTCCCGGCGGCGCTCATCATGTGCGCGGTGCTGGTGGTGTCCCTCGTGGTCGGCGTGGCGTGGTGCCCCGACACGCAGGGCAAGACGCTCGACCAAATCACGGAAGAGCGTTACGGCAAGCTGCAGTAACTTTTTCGCGCATGCCCGGGCGAGCCGCTCGGGCATGCGCGTTTCGCGGCGCATATGCGTCGGTAGGGAAGGGGCTCGAAGCCTCTCGTCCGTCCCGGCGCCGCCGCAAGCTCGGGCATGCTCGTTTCGCGGCGCGTGCGCGCTGTGCGTTCAAGGGTCGGGAAATCCCCGGATCCGTGCGCGATTGCGTGCCCATATCCTCAACGGTAATGAAAGGAAAAGGCGATGACCGTACGTAAAACCGCCGAAGGCCGCACAATCAGCGGCTTCAAGATGAAGCTGTATCCGGGGTTCGCCGAGGAGTATGAGCGCCGTCACAACGAGCTGTGGCCCGAGATGGCCGATATGCTCCACGAGTACGGCGGACATAACTACAGCATCTTCATCGACGAGGAGACCAACATCCTGTTCGGCTACATCGAGCTCGACGATCCCGAGCGTTACGCGGAATCGGCGGAAACCGAGATCTGCCGGAAGTGGTGGGACTTCATGGCCAGCGTCATGGAGACCAACGCCGACAACTCGCCGGTAAGCGTCGATTTGCCGTGCGCGTTCCACCTGGATTAGCGCGCGGTTCGGCAGTATCGCGGAAATCGTGATAGAGGGAAGCCCGCAAGCCTCTCTCCATATCAATAGGCAAGCGCCCGCAACCTGGCTTGTGTGCAGGTTGTGGGCGCGCTTCGTTCAGGCAGGTTTTCCTTGAAACCGCGCATTCAGGCTCGTATAATATCCAGTTGCGTCTGGTGACTTATGGATACACCCGGGCGCGTGGATTGACGGAGTCGGTGCGTTCGGCCTCAAACGAGCGTGCTTTGGCAATCGCCACATCCACATCTGTAGGAAGGATCTCCGGTGCATGGTGAGGCATGCGAGCGGAAATCCAGATGGAAAGGTTTGAAATGGGAGTCAAACAGTACAGGCCGACTAGCCCCGGTCGTCGCTTCCAGACGGTTTCGGACAAAGCCGAAATCACCTGCGACAAGCCGGAAAAGTCCCTGCTTGCGCCGCTGAACAAGAAGGCGGGTCGCAACAACCACGGTCACATCACCGTCCGTCATCAGGGCGGCGGCGTGAAGCGTCGTTACCGCATCATCGACTTCAAGCGCAACAAGGACGGCGTGCCTGCAAAGGTCGCTACCATCGAGTACGACCCGAACCGCTCCGCTCGTATCGCTCTGCTGCACTACGTTGACGGCGAGAAGCGCTACATCCTTCACCCGAAGGGCCTGAAGGTCGGCGACATGATCGTCAGCGGCACCGATGTGGACATCAAGCCCGGCAACGCCATGCCGCTGTCCTGCATCCCCGTCGGTACGCTCATCCACGCTGTCGAGCTGCAGCCCGGCCGTGGCGCCGCGCTTGCCCGCTCCGCCGGCACGAGCATCCAGCTGATGGGCAAGGAAGGCAAGTACGCCATCCTGCGCATGCCCTCCTCCGAAATGCGCCGCGTGCTGCTCACCTGCCGCGCCACCATCGGCGAGGTCGGTAACGCCGAGCACTCCAACATCACGATCGGCAAGGCCGGCCGTAATCGTTGGCGTGGCATCCGCCCGACGGTTCGCGGTACCGTCATGAACCCTGTGGACCATCCCCACGGCGGTGGCGAAGGCAAGAACAAGACTTCTGGCCGTCACCCTGTCAGCCCCTGGGGCGTTCCGACCAAGGGTCATCGTACGCGCAACCCGAAGAAGGCCTCTAGCCGCCTGATCATTCGCCGTCGCAAGAAGTAGCGCTAAGCGTTAAGGAGTAATAGTGAGCAGAAGTTTGAAGAAGGGTCCTTTCGTTGAGCCTCGCCTTCTTGAGCGCATCGAGAAGATGAACGCGGCCGGCGAAAAGAACGTCATCAAGACCTGGTCCCGTGCCAGCACCATCTTCCCCGAAATGGTGGGCCACACCATCGCGGTGCACGACGGTCGCAAGCACGTGCCGGTTTACGTTACCGAGTCCATGGTCGGCCACAAGCTGGGCGAGTTCGCCCCCACGCGTACCTTCAAGGGTCACGCAGCCGACAAGAAGAAGCGATAAGAAGGGGTGAATCATGGAAGCTAAAGCAATCGCACGTACCGTGCGCATGTCGCCCCGCAAGGCACGCATCGTCGTCGACCTGATCCGCGGCAAGTCCGTTCCGGCTGCCCGTGAGATCTTGATGTTCACCAATCGCGCAGCTGCCGAGGCTGTCGAGAAGACGCTGAACTCCGCTGTGGCAAACGCTGAGTACCAGCATCATGTGCGTCCGGAGACGCTGGTCGTGAAGACCGCCTTCGTCGATGAAGGCCCCACGCTCAAGCGCATCCGTCCCCGCGCCAAGGGTTCCGCTTCGCGCATCCGCAAGCGCACCTGCCACATCACCATCATCGTCGCTCCGCGAGAGGAGGCATAAAGTCTATGGGTCAGAAGGTAAGCCCTACCGGGTTCCGCCTCGGTATCACCGAAGAGTGGCGCAGCCGTTGGTACGCCGACAAGGATTACGCCCAGAACCTGGCAAACGACTTGGCCATTAGGAAGTTCCTGGACAAGCAGCTGGCCCGTGCCGCCGTCTCCAA
>ERZ1034913.713-NODE-713-length-24220-cov-18.228388_pt1 | contig 24220 bp, 23 predicted proteins | sample MGYA00520697_ERZ1034913 | MGnify/ENA primary metagenome ERZ1034913 (study PRJEB33766, sample SAMN09781786) | gut metagenome | biome: gut microbiome | host: Homo sapiens | place: Madagascar | study: EMG produced TPA metagenomics assembly of the PRJNA485056 data...
TCGACTATCCCGATGCCGAAGTCATCGGCCATCGTGACCTCCCATGGGTCAGAAAATCCTGTCCCGGCTTTAATGTTAAGAAGTGGCTGAAAGAAGTTAACTTCCACATTTAAAAGATATCATTATGAGATCATGACAATTTATGCGGTCTATATTCGGAAGGTAATTTGCCTGTTTCTTCAAGCTGTCGAATTACCTTCTTGAATTTTTCCATTGGGAGACCCCGTTTTACGCAACGCTTCACATCTTTTTCAAAGCGTTTTGTCAGTATGAGTCTGTATTTCATATTCCTAACTTTTCAAACATGTCATCAGCACTCTTATATTCTGTCACTCTACCATGGCGAATATCATCCATCGCCTCTTCAATGCCAGTTTTTTTCTTTTTGCGCATAGGAACAATGACAACACCGTTCATAGACTCAAGAACTTTCTTAAGTCCAGCCATCACACTACGATTCTCCACCTGTATAGTTAAAGTCTCCATAATCTTCTCCTTTTAAACGTTTAACAGAATTAGGTTACAAAAATACATTTTTCCCCTCACACCACCAAACTTCTTGCATTATTTTAACGTTAAAGGTCTTTATTTCAGTCCATTTCAATTCCAGATTGCTCTGCATCTGCCAATTCCTTGAAAGCCTGCGTCAAACTTTGCTTTACAGACATCTGGTTATGAATGGTTACAACATCTTCCAATGGACTTACAGAGATATTATTTATTACAACAGCACTCATAACTTTCTTTTTTAAAAAACATTTAACTTTACCGCCAAAGTTACGTTTTTTTCTCGAAACTACCAAGGAAATCAAAAGAAATCTGTGATAATCCGTGAAATCTGTGGGACTTAAAAATCCTTCCTAGGCATACCATAATCCTTATAGCATTCCGTATCATCTATTTCCTTCCATGCCTTGTGAAGATACTCCTTCACATCTTCTGGCAACTTGCCTTCTGCTGCAAGCCCATGAAAGACTCTCAGCATATCGTTGACCGCATACTCAGGACTATACATATCATCGAAATAATTGTAATGCTCATCCATGACAAAATGCCGGCACATGGATTTCGTCATTTGCATAAACTTCAACGCAGCATCCATATACTCACCCTTGGCTATTATCCGCTCAATCTTCCTGTTCTCTTCAAGCATCAACTGCCATATCAAATCACAATTCCAACCGATATTTCTACTGTTGAAGATAAGAGTCTCATAATCCTCATTCAACGGAATGACAGACCTTGCCTCTTTCTCTGCTTCAATTCGTTCCTTTTCCTTTCGCTCCTTTTGAAGGGCTATGCGTCTTGCCTCACGCTCTTCCTCCTCACTCATTTCTCGCTCTACAGCTACTGTTTCACCTGTGAAAGGAGCCGCAGGAACCAAGACGAGCAACTTCTTCTCCAGCCCACGGAAGTTTCTGTATTCCTTGGAATGCAACAAGATAAACCTGCAAACCTGTTGGCGCATAGTCTCATTGTTCCAAGCCTTCACAGTTTCCACCAATGCTGTGTAACTCGCCAATACCAACTTTCCGATTCTCGACTTGTATTCACCAATCAGTTCTGCAATGTCATCACGGTTAATCAGCAATGGAAGATGCTCACACAATCCCTTTGCGATAGCATACGCCGCATCAGGACGGTTCTTTGCTAATATCTGTGGAATGGATTTCTTGTGCCAACGCTCCAACAGTCGCAACTGATACATGAAATCCTCATTGTCCTTTGGCTTGAATGTCACTTCCTGCATGAAGAACTTGGCATATTCCTCCTCATAATTCACGGACAAGCCACGAGGCACAAAGTCAATCTTCGGTCTATCCATCTGTCTGCGATAATGCTCCACCTCACGCATCCTCTTCTGCTTCTCATCCCATTGGATACGCAAAAATTTCTCCTCTCTGATTCGAAGTTCTACCTCTTCAAACTCTGGAGTTTTCATCGCCTCCTCTTTGAGATGATTCTTGATGACTTTGTTCAGGTATCTTCTCCATGCCTCCTTGTTCTCCTCATTAACGAACGGAGGACACTCATCTACGAATGAAGCTTGCCAAGTAATCTCGTCAAACTGGAGATACCATCGATAGCGTTTATGTTGATCGTTATTTTCCATTATGATGTACTTTTCTTATTGCCCCTTCATCATAGCTCAACAACATTTTCTTTTCCAAACCATTCTTGTGCCTTATCAATTACACTTTTAGTAGGCTTGTGATAAAACACAGCCAAACGTTCCATTGCCCTAGTACAACATACATAGAAGATTTTTTCTGTTCTTACAACAACACTTTCTGTACGAGAGGTTGAAGTAAACAACTTGTCGAAATTATAATTGTTCCATCTGCCATTGTCCAATATCACTAACACATTATTGAACTCAGCTCCCTTAGTTCTATGCTGAGTTGAAAATGGAGTTTGACCTTCAAGATAATTGTAAAGGTTAACAAACTCTTGGTATGGCACTTCCATCATACGGTCATAGATATATGGGAAACGTTCTTTGTAATTCCGTACTTTGTCATCTATAAGACAGATATTTTGCTCATCCGCCAATTCGATTACTTCTTGAATTGTTTTATGCTCTATGTTTTGAAGAGCTTCAATAGAAGCCTTCAATTTCTTCTTATCTTCAATGCTTCTAATACTTCTTTCCCTTGTATATCCTGTCACTTTTAAAAATTCAGATACATTTCCATCCTGAAATAACCGAATAGCCTGTTCTATCTTACACAAATGCTTTACTAAAGGCGAACGTTTAGAACCTGTTTTGCTTTCTTCGTCTTCACTTTGCTTCTTGTCATCAACAAGTTGAGAATTTTCCACATAGGTGCGTCTTAAAGCCAAATAATTGTAGCTTTTAGCTTTCTCAAACAATGAAATATGCGCATCAATATAATCTTTCTGTCCCTGAGTAGGCTTGTAACTCTTTTCATCAACACCTTTCTCACATAATGCTTTTAGAATTTCTCCGAATGTCATCTCAGACATTTCTTCATCAGAAATATTTAATTGTACACAGGTTTGAAATTTGCCTCCTTTTATGTATTTCAGCAAAGGATCTCCACTATAGATTTCCATCAATGTAGAAAAGCCAGCCTTCCCTGCTATCAGATTATGTGTAAGATTTAATTCTTTTGTCGCTTTTGCATCATGGAAATTCCATTGCTTTTCCTCTGAAAGATAACTTCTAACTAAAGAAAGAACATCACCATCCTTTTGTGTATACAGAAACAAGCTTTGTCCCTTTTTTACCACATCGCCTAACATATTGGGAGCTTTAACATCATCAGAAGGTACTTGTACCAATCCATCCGTTCTGATTTTATTTGCCAAATCAATAACCATTTGTGGATTACGCCTATTTTGAAGTTTCTGAACTTCAAATACTTCGCCCTTATCCCCATCATGTTTATAAGCGTTCAAGTCACCAATACCTTTATCATAAATACATTGCATGGCATCACCGAAGAAACCAATGATACATTTTTTGCCAGACTGCTTCAAATATGACAGCATAATCTCTACCACCATAGGGAAAGTATCTTGATACTCGTCTATCATGATAAAGGGATAACGACTCTTCAATATAGCTGCTAACTTAGGGTACTCCTTGAACATTTCATGCGCAACAGTTATTACTTCATCATGCGATAGAATGCCTTCTTTCAGATTGGTGTGTTCTTGATAACTTATACCAACAGGTTCTTCTCTGTTACAATAATAGTCTGCAGGGACTTCTTCCATACCAGATATTTGTAATCCAGAATCTGGAGTGTTCAATAGTTTTACGACTACATTACACAATTCTTTCTGGTAATTTTTGATGTTGTCCCATAGGAAATCATGAATAGTTGATACCCTTAAATTTTCATGGTTCACTCTTTGTGCAATCTCTTTTACTGCAGCATTCGTATATGTTATACATGCTACCAAGGATGACGGACTGTTTTCTATTATCCATCTCACGACCTCCACAAGTGTATATGTCTTACCACTCCCAGCTCCGCCACTCAACAAGAAATTGTGTCCTTGTTGGATGTGCTCTGTTATTTGAGCCAATTCATCCTTTAATCTTTCCTCAGCCATAACAATCCTTCTTTAATGTAAGTAGGTATATTCCAGCGCCCAAAATTAGGATTTGTCTCAGTATTACCATTGAGCAAAATTTCTATCGCCAAAGAAGACTTACCGTTTACACCTTTTTGTGCTAATTCATAAGGATTGTTGTCTTCTTGGAATTTTTCAACACATTCCGGGTCTAATGAAGAAAATGTGTTTGATGTAATGAATTCCTTATTTTCTGAAAAGAAAGCATCTTCAAAGCTACGAGGTTGATACGCTCCTTCCTTTCCATATTGAAATGCCAACATAATATTGCCATGGTCTTCACGTTTCCAACACTTGACTGCATCATCCCAAGAAAGTTTCACAGGTACATCAGAAAGAATGTCTTTAATACTACTTGTATTCAAGAAATACTTTATAGAGGCATTAGATGTTACCATTGTATCATTAGTCGCATCATATTGGGCTTTTTGATATTTGGTTGTCTTTCGACCATTTTTGTCTGTTTTCACCACAGGTTCACAACAGTCTAAATCTGTTATTATTAAACCTTTTCTGAGTCCAATAAATCTTATGAACTTTTCAAAAATATGCGAATAGGCTCCAACCTCAATAATAGATACATTCTGTGACAAAAGATAATTTTCATTTTCTACAAGTCCAAATTCCTCATCTACCTTCTTCATCATAGCAGGAAACAATATTCTCTCTGTGTCACCTTCTATAAAAATAGCCTTATCAGCAAAGAACAATTCACTTCTATTCAATGTAAGATATTGCTTTAGAAATGCAAAGTATTGTTTGTGTTCTGCGTCACACTCATATTCCTTTTGCAAATCCTTCATATTTTTGGCAATTACACTGTTTTTATCAAAGATTCCATTCTTTTGAGAATGCACTATGTATTTTATATCGTCAAAATCACAATCTGCTACGATATGAGCAGAATGAGAGCTGACAATATATTGCAACTTACGAGAAATCCCATCCTTATGCGAAATACCTTTTTCCAGCAAATCCTTGATATTTTTGATGAAAACATATTGCATCTGTGGATGAGTATGTGCCTCAGGTTCCTCTATAAACAACAAATTAATATCTGCAGGCTTACGTTCTTTGTTCCTTTGCATTTTCTTAATAATGAGATCGATGTCAAATATCATCGAAATCAAGTTCATATAGCCAAGACCGTTATAGTTTTCTGGCAGTTCCTTGTCTGCCTGTTGATAAACAACAGTTGTGTTACCTTTCAATAATTCTCTATGTTGCAAAGAAGAAACGACCTTTATAATGGTTTCATTCCTTGCCATACCGCCAAATTTTTTCACCTTATCGATAATATCCGCAAACATCTTGTCATATACAGAAGAAAGAACAACATCTGTATCTTTTAATCTATCTTGAAATTGTTCTATAGCTTCTTGTTGCTTGTCATCAGTTTCTTGAACTTTATACAATTCGGATGTTTGTGTGGATAAGGTCTTATCAACCTCTTTATTATCAACATTCCTTTTTGCGTTGATGTATTGGAAATTCACAACATCCTTAAGATTGAAGTTTGTTACATCTTTCAAATTAATATAATTCTCTTCCTCAAAAGATTCTGTATCCTTATTAATATGAATAGATTTTCTTATCAGAAAGAAATATAAAGACTGCTTTGAATCCAAGAAATCATCAAGTGTCTTAGCGACATGTTGCCCTTCCTTCTCACAAGATTTTGCTTCCTTTTCTTCCTCATGGTTTTTAAAAGTTTGATAAGCTTCACGAAGATTCAAGTACATGTCGTATGATAATGTATAATCAAATCCGAGCCCCAAGAAGTTATTTGCGACATCCAAATCCATAAGGATAGGACTGATATATTCCAAGTCATCCTCATTATTATACTCTATCAACAAACGAAGCCGGATACCTAATTCTTTATAATCATTCTGTTCGACCTTATCATTCTCTATCATTTTTTTCAACTCCGATCTAAAATCCAAATTGAAATCATTGTATTGAAATTTCTTGGTCTCTCCATAATTCAAGAACTTGTCAAGAACAACCAATAGGGAAGTCTTTCCTACATTGTTCTTACCAATGAGGAGAGATAGGTCATCTTCCAACTCCAGTTGAAACTCTTTCAATAGTCGAAAATTCTCTACTATTATTTCTTTTATTTTCATCGATCCGTTTGATTACTAGTTTTACTATTTATAGGTACTTATAGAAAAAATTGATTAAAACTTTGTAAGTATTCGCTCAACTTCGTATTGCATATCTCCAAATAATATTATAACTTTGCAGGCGGCATCAGTTTCCGAATATTGAGACAAAAATACGAAGTTTAGCCCTCTATTTGTTTTACTTCATCCACTGTTTTATTCAACATTTCAGCAATAGCATCAAGCGACATGCCATTTTCCAGCATGCCCTTAATCATTTTACGAAGCAACTCATTCTTCTCCTTCAATTGACCATCCTTCTCCATAATAAGGGAATCTCGGGCTTCTAATTCTTTAAAGAATTCATCCTCAGCATTCATCTGATACCTCATATCAGGATCCGCCGCTGCCGATTGAAGACGACGGACAATGTACTCCATATCATTGTCACCCTCAAACTGCTTATCATCAACCTTGATTACCTTTTTGTTGTCCGCAACATTCGTCTGGTCAAACAAGCAAAGAACCTTCTCCAAGCGATTGTTAACTCTACCATGCAACAAAGGAATCTGCACAATGATGCTATCATGCTGCAAACTCTCTACAAAAGGATCAGGAATGCCCTCCTCTACTTTTTTGCCATCATAATTATAAGCATGATGGTTGACATATATAACAGGCTCCTCTATCTTCCCCACACAATGCCCCAGAAGATAGATAGCTACCATAGGAATAGCATACTTCTCATGCTCTTCCTTCAACATATTCTCCTCATTGTTATATTGCAGTGCAAGATAGCGACGGAAACGCAAAGTCTCAGTTGGCAGCCAGGTCTTTTGAAGTTCAATCAACATCAAGTGCGGCTGGTTGTCTTCATCTAAGACAGTAGCTGCAAAATCGATGCGAAACATCGAGATAGACTCACGACGAGTCAGATTCGCATATTCATTTCTGCGAATCTTCACATCAATAACTTTCTTCTTCAACAATGCCGTAAGAATGGTCTTCGCTATGCGATCATCCTCCATCAAGTATTTGAACACAGCATCATAAAGTGGGTTTGCTACATATACAACCATTATCTATCCTCCATTATTAAAACGTTCAACTTTTGCCGCAAAAATACGCTTTTTTCTCGAAACAACCAAGAAAATTGCAAAAAATCTGCTAGTTAGCTGCAAAATACCGCAAAATCTGCTCTTTACTATCTTATTGTAGCAGGTCATCCCCATGCGGTCCAAGCCCGCACAACCTGTCGAGACCTTTGATGGTCCGCCATCCTTAGAACGTAGCGGTTCTGAGCACCGGAGGGCGGTTACATCCTCTCGTCCCTGAGGGAAGAGAGGCTTGGTGAGAAAGGTGTAGCCTTCCTTAAGGGTAAGGAAGGTTTCTGTCCCCCACAAATGGGGGAACCGAAGGGGGTGTAAAGACCATTGAGGGTAGGTTTTTGAAAAAACTCCTTTTGGCTAAAAATTTTGCAAATGAGCGCAATGAAAGTTTGCTTTCAAATTGCCGAGTGCAGCTAATCTTATCTAAAGGGAGGCAGATGGTTTCGAAAGTGCATACCCTCCAATCACCCCATAACATACCAGCGGTATGAGAAATGCAATCGCCATACTCCCCGTAGTATCCGCAATATACCCCATGATTACAGGAGCAACCGCACCACCCACTATCGTCATAATAAGTAACGAAGAAGCAAGCTTGGTCTTTGTACCCGCATCTCTTAATGCTAGTGAGAAGATAGTCGGAAACATGATGCTCTCTCCCAGATACAAGGCGAAGAACGCTATGAGGGATATGGTTCCGCTACATACCACCACAATCAATGTGGCAACAAAGGTGAGGATGGCACAGGCCAGCAGCACCAGCCTTGGCTGGATATAATTCATGATGACACCACCAGCCAACCTGCCGATAAAGAACAGCCCCATTCCGCCAAAGGCGAGATACAGACTGGCAGTCTGCTTCTCTATATGAATACTCTCCTCAGCATAGTTGATGAAGAAACTGTTCACACCCGTCTGGGCAGCCACATAAAGAAACAAGGTCAGCATACCAAAACCGAATGCCATCACTCGCATCGGCTTCTCCTCCACCATCTCGTTCGTATCCGCCTCATGCGCTCTCCTTGGGTCCGGCAACTTGATCCTTGACAGGACCAGTGCCACAGAAAGCACGAAGATACCCACCAGGGCATAAGGGATGGCAATGTTGACACCCGAGAACAGAAGCTGTCCGCCAACCAGCGGTCCTACAATCCATCCGATACCATTGAGCGACTGCGACAGGTTGATTCTGCTCTCCGCCTTGTCAGGATGTCCCAGTACCGTAGTATAAGGATTCGCACTCGTTTCCAGACAGGTCAGACCGCATCCTATCACAAACAGCGACAGAACAAAGAAGTAGAAACTGTTGATCCTGCTTCCCGGTATGAACATCAGAGCACCGATACCGAAGAGAACCAGTCCTGTTATCACTCCCCTCCTGTAGCCCCACTTTCGGATAATCCATCCGGCAGGCAGCGCCATCAGAAAGTAGGCACCATAGACAGCAGCCTGCGTCAAAGCAGACATCGTCTTGCTGATATGGAACGATTCCTGAAAATGAGGATTCAATACCTCCAGGATGCCATGGGCAAAACCCCACATGAAGAAGAGGCTGCTGATGATGAGGAAGGGAACCAGATAGTTATGCCCTTCGTATCTGAAGATGGATGGCTTCGTCATGATTCTCTGCAAATTTAAGACTGTCCTTTACTACCAGTGCCAGATAACCGCCGCCACCAGCTCCCGGCATCTTCCATGCCAGAACCTCCTCCATGTTGCTATAGCGGTCAATCATCGGCTGCACACTCGCTTCCAGTTCTATCACACCGTTGATAGACGGATTCACCATACCCGGGAACATCGCAATCTGGGCTTCGAAAGATGCCCTGTATGCTGCAGCAAAGGCATCAAGGTCGTGCGCCAGAATCGCCTTCCAGCAAGCATCAGCTGCATCAGCCAGCGCCTTCACCTTCTCAGGCGTGATATCCTTACCTTCCACCACACTGCATCCCGGTCTTCTCGGTTCCATCGGAATCATCACCAGATGGTCTTCCAGGAATCGGAGAGTCATCTCATCCTGCGTACTCTCTATCTTCTCCGGCCAGAAGTTGTTGTCATAATAATGACGCACCAGACCGGGAACACAGATACCGATAGAATCCTGGGCACCCGAGATGATGCCGTCGTGACGCTCCGGATTGTTCTCAAAACAGAAAACCAGTCGGGCGAGCATCTCCGGATCCATCTTCGGCAACTTCACCGGCCATATCTTCTGAATCATCTTACGGGTAGAGGTAGAAAGACCGCAGCGGTCGCGCACCTCAAAGGTCGGTTCCAGCGAGATGGTAATCGCCCATCCCGGATGATACATGCTTACATAAGGCTGGTCAATCCAAGTACCAGCCAGATCCAGACGGGTAGGAATCCCCGCCTCCTGTGCTGAATTATCAGATACGTTCGACAACGCCTTCTTCAAGTCAGAAGAAGACCGCGCCTTCAAACCTGCATGAGGCGTGCGCTGGAGTTCGACATATTCGATGCCTCTTTCCTTACAAATCCTACGTTTCTCATCAGACCCACCTTCAGCGTTCACCACAAACACATCCGGTTTCACCTTATCAAGAGTTGGCAGGAAATCGATGACTCCGCTTCCCTCATTGATGTACGCATCCTTCACCGCCTTGATATTCTTGACCATGAATAGCCTTTCCTCCTGCGGGAACATAGGCTTGCGATGCTTATACTCCAGATAAGTAGCATCCGATCCGATACCCACATACAGATCACCATACCGTGATGCCTGCTGGAAAAACTCCACATGACCAGAATGTAGCAGGTCATAACACCCGCTCACAAATACTTTTTTCTTCATAAACCAATAATAGTTAATGGTTTACAGTTAACAGAAACTGTAAAGCGTAAACTGTAATCTATCAATTGTATACTATCGCCCCAAGCAATTCTATCCAACAAGAACTGGCATAGACCGCATTATTCTCCATCCTAAGAACTTAGCAGTTCTGAGGCTTAAAGGGCAGTTACAGCCCCTTGTTTCTAATGAAAGTGATGCCTAATGAGACAGATGGAGACTTCTTGTTGGTAAAAAGAAGGACGGGGTGATTTTAGAAACACAATATTTCCCATCCATTTGCGTTTTATCAAAAGCAAAGAATCATAAGACATTATTATATGAAACATCTTTATCAATATCTCCGACTCCTTCTTTGGCGAATCCTTGATGCCATTGACCGCAAGCTCGGACCAGGACCTGGCGACCATCGCCTCTAACCCACATTCAAGGCAAAGTTTTACATAAACTTTGCCTTGATGAACTGTGGCACCTTCCAAGCCATTTTCATCAGCTTTGTCAATGTCACAGGCTTGAAGCCATAGCCAGAATAAACCCTGATGTCCTCATCCCACATTTTCTTTCGCTTGGCAGAATCGGTACTCATACCACCCATGCGCATTCTCGTTACGAACTCAGGGAGATACGCTACCTTCAGATGGCAGTTATACAGATAGTTCACCAGGAGGTTGGTATCAGCAGCAATCTTATAACTCTCATCATAGAGACCACATTTCATCATCACCTCACGCTTGATATAGCAGGTAGGATGCAATGGCAGCCAGCCACATCTCACCTTCCAGCGAGCATACTTGCCTCCAATCCATTTTCTCACCACCTTATTGGTATTCTGCTCATTCACAAAGATACCATCGGCATAGAGGAAATCGCAATCCGTCTCCTCCATCTTCTTCACTACGTGTGATACCGTATCCTTGGCAAACATAAAGTCATCCGAATGACAAAGAGCAATTACATCACCCGTCGCCATGCGAATACCCTTGTTGATAGCCTCATACATACCATGGTCAGGTTCAGAGATAAACTTCACCTTATCCTCATGATCGGCGATAGCCTCACGGATAACCTCTACAGAATGGTCCTTAGAAGAACCATCCACGATGATATACTCGATGTCAGGATAATCCTGCGCCAACACACTCTCCACAGCACCGCGAATCGTCTTCTCACGGTTGTAACAACTAGTTATAATCGAAACCTTCATTAGCTTTAAAGATTTTCACTATCAATACTTATTAATTCCACACTTTTCTGCGTTTGCTTTCCCAAAGAGCTATATCCTTATAAAGTTGTGTTTGAACAAAACACTCCTTTGAATATAAACTAACAACTAATTCTTGCAATTCTTCTTCCTCTACAGAATTTATGATATTCAGATAAAAACAAATTCTGTTTAACCAATCATGACCATTATGCAAATGATACCTCCCCAGTTCTAGATTATCTAGACTTTTGACAAAACCATTAACATAACCTTGCTGTAGATTACCAACGATATTGCTTTGAATACTGGCATAATCTATATTTGGGATATGAGTAACTTTTTTATCTATAAGTTTAAATGATACCCCCAATGAATAAACCATATTACAAGCCTTATAACAAGAAAGCAATTGTAAATCAGAATCTATCAAATCATAATCAACAGGAGCACCATAGACTTTCATCACCCTATCTGAAAAAGCTTGTGAAAATGCATTATCAGAGAAACAGGTCATCTCATAGTCATGACAATCTGTAAAGAACAAGTTGTCATAATTTGCTTTTTGTTGACCAAAGGAACGGAAATCAGAGTCTTGAATCGCCAAATATTCATATTTTCGTTTTACCAATAAAGGTACCAGTGAATCCATTTTTTCTGAGCCTTCAGTAAAATGAATATATACATACTTCATATCACAGAACTTCTGATAGAAAGGAACATCGTATTTACCTTCAACTAACAGTACCAGCTTACCAGAATTAGCTGGCGTATTATGAATCCGGATAATCTTATCTAAAAGTCTGTCAGGAGTTTGTCTATCTCTCAGATTGTAATTCATAACTATCTGTCTTTTTCATTTCCTCAAACAAATCAATACAGTCATCCCAATTGCCATTTACAAAATCAATTGAATGAGTGGCAATTATCAATTGGATATTCATAACTTTTGCTATAAGTTTCAAATCAGCCAACATAGTTTCTTGCCATGCTACATGCATAGATATTTCTGGTTCATCTAAACACACAAGCATACCAGGCTTTGCTTTAAATAGCAAAAAGAAATAGAGTATAATCAGATTCTGTTCTCCGCTCGACAGTTTATGTAAAGCAATAGATTTACCATTAACATCTACAGCAGTCAACCCATGCTCTGTATCAATCTTGATATTTTTATAAGATAAATCCTTACTCTTCAAGAATTTATCAAAAGAAGATAAACGCAGGAACAACCCTTGATATGCATCTATTTTTCCCCACATATCGTCTATATATAAGCTCAAGATAGGCTCATATTTATCATCATATTTATAATCCAAATGGAGATCATTTGCCAAACCATATTGATGATACGATTCCAATATTGTTTCTAATGTACTAAATTTAGTATCATATTCTTCCTTTGAATAAACTTTTCCTTGACCAGACAACAGACGACCAACAAAACCAGAGTCTATCTTTTGGCACTGAGAGCCAAAATATTCTTGGTGACTAACAATAACTTCATTTAAATCCTCTGCTATTTTATCAACATTATATTTATTGATAAGATGTCGTCCATAAGAATCGATGTCCTCATATTGAATTCTCTGCTCCTTTACATACATAGAACCATACTTCTTAAGATACAATATCATTTCCCTTGAGGTTTCAGGAAGAGCATCATCATCCGTAAAATCATAATATCTCATAAGATAATCCTCAATATCAATATCCCCCATAGTATTCATAGAGCGATATCCCATAGATGAACGTCGAATCTTTCTAAGAATATAATTGGTAGATAACAAGAATTGACATTGCAATTCATCTTTTTCACCATTAAATAAGCTAAGATGAAAAATAGACTCACTAATATTTCTAGCATTTAAATCCTTGACTGATTCTTCGATATGATTTTTCATTATATGAATTTTACCACCTCCTGTAAATTCTACACGTATATAACGAAATTCAATCAGATTAAAATACCAAAAATTACATTTAATGAGATTATTAAGTATTTTAAGAATCGTACTCTTACCAAATCCATTAGGTCCTAATAACACTTTTATATGATGGCTTTCAGAAAAGGCCAAGTCATAATCATAATGACCATAGAGCTGCTTTATAACTAATCTTGTTACCATATACTACTAATCTTTTATCTGATTCACTCCTTAATTTTTCTTTCTCTAATCTTCGCCGCAGGATTACCTTGGTATATACCATTCTCCTCCATATCTTTCGTAGCCACGCTGCCTACTGTTAGTATGGCATTACGATGAACTGTTACACCAGGGCACACTGTTGTTTTAGCTCCTATCCAAGCCCCATCCTCTATTTTAATAGGTGCATTACGATAAGGCATAGAAGATATGGTATAATCATGATTGCCTGTTAGAAGCAAGGCACCTTGCGAGATACATACATTGTTGCCTATAACAACCTTGTCAAGATTATCTATCCAGCAACTTTCTCCTAACCAGCAATCATCACCAACCACCAAGTTCCATGGCGACTTGATAATCACATTATTCTTGATGACTAAGCCCTTACCTATCTTCGCGCCAAAAGCACGAAGCAAGGCTATCTTTACTCCCATAAATGGATTCCATGAAGCTCTTACAATAAATGCATTCACGAAATACCATAAAGTAGTTTTTAGGAATCCTGACCCTTTGTTGAAATCAGTTCCATCAAAGGCAGCAAGTTTCACTTGTACAATTTCCATAATAAAAAATCAATAATGACGTTTAGTCATTAGCCTAAAATTCAGACTAATCTTTTTCCAGAAATAGCTTCTTGCCTCCTTTGGCATCAGAGGCTTATATAGTTTGCAACGCATATAAAAATAATAAACAGACCGTAGCTTACGTCGCATGCCTTTACTCTTTTCTCTATATCCCACCTTCTTCTTGCCAAAGTTTCCACCTTCAAATATCTCCTGCAATATAAAATCGGAAAATTGCGCATCAACATTAAAAGGCACTTTTTCTTCTTTGAGACCGAGATACTTCACCATAATATATCCCAAACTTCGAGCAATGGTCATCAGTTGCAATTCTTCCAGATAACCATTCAACCTTTCCTTGTCTATCACATCGTGATGCTTATCCAAGAACATGGTCAAATCACAAATTTGCCTCAGTCCAATGCCTGCCTCCAATAAATGTCTGCTAATATGTATAATCTGGTGAAGCGCAGACAGAGTAGGTGGCACTGTTTCTATCTGCTCTCCTTCAATCTCCACAAAGAAAGGCTTGCTAGAGGCAAACTCTTCTTCTATAATCTGCTGAAGCCGTTGTTGCAACCTAGAGTTTTCAAAGAGACACATAAAATAATGTAGCTCTACTTCATTACTACCAAGGGAGAATGAGAAATGCTTTCGTTCACGTTTATTCTCAGGAGATACAACAGCTGACTTATCAACCTTGGCAGCCCAAGCCACCGCCATCTTGCAGTCTTTCCGATTCTTGAAATACAAATCAATGTCACCACATTGCCGATGCAGGAGATAAGGGTAGTTCGTTGCAAACGCCTGTCCTTTCAACAAAACTGGAGAAAGATTCATTTGATGGAACTTCTTGAAAAGTTGAGTAATCAACAAATTCATCTCTTGGTTCTTTCGTTCCAGTCGCAAAACATATGCCAACCACCTTAGTTTCTCATCTCTGTTGCATTGCTCTTCTCTAAGATACCGGAAGGAATCTGCGACTATGCCTATCAAGCACTGTTCTTTTGCAAGCTGATACAACTTTTCCCAATTTACATTAAAAACAGACAGAGCAATATGTTCATCTTGCCACAATGCAGACCTCAGCAACGTAAATAAGTGTTTCTGATAATTTGTCATAACTGATCAAATATCTTGTCCATATTGTCTATATACTGTCTTTCTGTATATTTCTCCTTCACCACTTGATAGTTCGACTTGCATACTTTTGCCAGTTTTTCCCGATGCTCATAACAATCCAATAGATATCCATAGATTTCATTTACATCGATATGCAACTTACTACAAGCAAAGCCATTCTCATGTGACGCAATCTCCGGTATGCCGGCATGGTCGGTGGTGATAATAGCCATTCCATTCCCCATTGCTTCCAGTATGGATATTGGTTGTCCTTCATTAGGATAACGAGACAATAGGGAGAAGAGATGACATTGATTCAACAAGTCAACCTTGTCCTGTCCACCCACAATGCCATGATACACCACATTTGGCAGCCCCTTGGAATACTCTTCGAAGTAAGTCTGTTCTGCAGGGTCAAAAAACTTACCAGCAAAATGGAAAACGAATTTATTAAGATTACCTCGATCAGCAGCTATTTTAGCCAACTCCAATACCTCACGATATCCTTTACTCTCTATAAAGTTACTCAAATAAAGTATATGAAGCGCTCCTCCATCTTTTATCTTGTTTATTTTTTCATCAATAGATGGAGCAATAAAGGCATCATCTACACAGTTGGGACAAACGAATATCCTGTCATCTGGCAGCATACCCTCGAATATGCTATGAAGTGAATGACCGAGCACGATGCCACCAGCCAATCTTTTAACAACCTGATAGTTCATTTTTCGTTGCCATGATGGTACATCATGATCTATCAACTGGCGATAATAGCCTCCATGAATATGAACAATACACTTCTTATTCCGCCAATCGATAATCTTCAGAAATACTAAGTCGCGAAGATTTCCACCACGTGTCTGCGAAGGAGTGAAATAAACCACATCGCTCTTGCATTTCCATAAATCAATGAGCGATTTGAAGATTCTCTTGTTGTTGGTAATATCAATCTTAGAAAAATGATATTTTTCCTTCAAACGAGAATTATATAACGTATCAACTGCCTTCGACAATCCATGCATCGGAGGCGGAAACTGTGCTAAGAAACAAATTGATTTCATAGATTTTCAAATACTTTAATATGAGCTTCAGCCATCTTCTCTACAGTATAGTTAGTAATCTTACTCAGATTGTGAGTAGCAATATCTGCTCTTCGCTCATCATCAGCCATCAGTTTATCCATGATAGCTTTTAATTGCTCTGGGCTATCTGTATCTATCAAACAATCTTTATCTGCTATCAATTCCATACCCGCCACACATTTGTTTGTAGTTACAATTGGCAACCCATACGCCATTGCTTCATTGATGACAAGCCCCCAGATATCCTCACGAGTAGGATGCACAAATAAATCCGCAGCCTTAAAATAATCAGCCAGTTCATCTTTTGTCTTGAAGCCTTCAAAATGAACCTGAGTCAGGTTCAATTTTCTCTGCAACTCCAAATACTCTTCTGTTGGCTTACCACCCACAATGTAGATACCTATGTTTTTATCCATATCCTTTGCAGCTTCCATCAGCACGTCAAATCCTTTACGATGGATAAACTGTCCTACAGCCAGAATCATCTTAGGCTCCTTAATTCCTAACTTCTGGCGAAGCGTTTGCTTTTCTTGCAACGACAAGGCATTTGGAAGAATATCTGCATCAGAAAGAGAAGAAAATGGGTAGCGATGGATTATCACATCTTTACCTGCATAATACTTAACATAATCATCAGACACGTTACTAGGACTTATATATCCTTTTGCACCTTGTAAAAAGAATGACTTAAAGAGATGTTTCATCTTACTCTCTCCATATCCAATCATTGCTCCATCCAATTCATAATAATATGGTATATGCCGCAACTTTAATGATAACAAAGCTATCATTTCTGTAAAATACGCATAGTTGGTAACAACGATATAATCATAATTTACCTTGCGGAGAAAACTGAGTACCTTCCAATCTATTTTCTTCTCTTCTATTTCACCCTCTTTCAAGAAAATAGCCTTAAAATTCTTAATTCCATCCTCCTTCCAGTTAAACGTAATACCAGGAGCACGTTTTGCTTCAAACAGCACAGTCAAGTCGTAAAACTTGCCTAACACTTCATAGAAATCAATTCTGTATGGAGCTGGAATATTAGTTATAAACAGAACTTTCTTTAGTTTTTGTTCCATAAATCTATATATAATGACTGTAACTTTTTTGATTCATTTATGATATTGTAATCAGAATTGAATATATCGAACAAAGCACCTTCTCTGCCTTTTGTTTTTTGTATCTCTAATAATATCTCATGAACCCATACATCATGCGTCAATGCGAGATAAATCACATTTTGTGCAATTTTTGTAGCTTGAGGAACTTGGTCTGAAAGTATTGTTGGACATCCATTCATCTCAGCCTCTATTGCCACGATACCTAAGCCCTCAAACAAAGAAGGCAGAACAAAAGAATCAAATGCATTATAGTATTTATAAGCATCATCCCTAACACCAGTAAATATCACATTTTTATCAAGTTTCAATCTTGAAACTTTCTCTTTGATATTTTGCATAAGATGACCTTCGCCAACCAACATAAGTTTGCAATTAGGATTTTCTTTTACAATATCAGCAAACACATCAATTAAGAAAGAATGATTTTTCTGGTTATCGAATCGACCGACATGTCCTATAAGGAATTCATCTTCATTGACACCATACATTTTTCTAATACACTTACGATCCTCCTCCTTGAAAGCAAATTTCTCTACTTCAATGGCATTGTGTACAACGGTAAAAGGTTTATCCCCAAACAACCATTTACCAGCAACATTAGAGCATGCCATTCTATGTGTAGCATACTTATTGATATTCTTTCTTGCTTTCTCCAAGAAGAATAATTTAAGAGGATTCGTAGTCAGATGTTGTGTATTATGACTATGCGCTATGCGAACAGGAATACCACATTCTTTCGCTGCTTTCAACACCCATGCTCCCATAGCATCCATGTGAGTGTGTATTATCTTATATTCACCATTGTTTAAAATTTTCTTCAACTGATGAATATATGTAAAAGGATGCGTACTTTTCTTTGGAAGCACAAAAATTCGTCCTCCCATTCGCTTGATTTCCTCATCATAATACCCATACCCACCGGCATCATGAACAATAAAATCTATTTGGATCTTGCTGCGATCTAAATGATGATAATAATTCATCATGTATGATTCTATGCCACCACGATTCATCAGTCCACCATTAACATAGAGAATTCTTACCATTTTATTTATTAATATTTAAAAAGCGGAATATTTTATTATATATTAATCCTCCTAAGACTATATATCTAAAAGGAATTTTACCCAAAAATCTAAAAAATAATCTTCGAAAAGGAGGGTATTTTACTGGCTTTTCTATACTAGGATTATATTCTAATACTTTCAGATAATCAACTTTCTGTAATTGTTCTTTAAATCTTGATAAAAACTGTAGCCCATGATTAGTATTAACCATCAGGCAAGACACGCCATAGGCATCATACAGTTTTGGATAAGATTTTTCTACACCCCAAAAATCCCCCATAGTAATATCACTACCACTTCTAAACCTCTTATTTCTACATTCGTAACAACTTGGTCTAAGATACAAATCATGAATAAAACCTCGCAAATAAGGATTTTCGTATAAAGTTTCACTTACTGTATGTTCAGTATATAGTGGAGACGAAACTGTATTTTTCTCGCTATCGCCAGTAGTCTCTGCGAGATTGTAATGGAGAACGAGACTGTATTTTTTCCATCCTTGGCTTTTATTTCTAAACTGAATATCCTTTACAAAGACATTCCGTTTAGAAATACGAGGGCTACAAAAGAACGAAACTGATTTTTTCTCTCCTACGGAGAGAGTTTCTCCAAGATACTGTCGCCAAACTTTTGGACTCGGTACGCCATGACAAATGAAATCTACACATAACAGATTCTGATAATTCTTTCTAAGAAAAAGCTTTAAGCCATGTATTTGGCAAGGAGTACCGACAAATAAAACGAGATATTCATTTTTTAAAAGTCTCTCAACTTCTCTGAACGAATTACCGATATGACTTTGAACATATTTACTCATTCTAAGTTTGTCCAAGTCTTTTATATTATCAACTTTTTCATGAACAACATTCCCTTTTCCATCAAAAGCAGCACCAAAGACAACACCACCATTGTTAATTACGTCTTCAGCCAAGACAGAGAATGCCCCACCGGATGAGGAATTTAATTGAATCTTTAAGTCTCCATGCTTTAGAGCATAAACCCCTAGAGGTTTACTACTATTTCCGATATTTATCTGAGGACAAACTTTTTCGCATAAACCACAATGAATACAAGCTTCTTCATCAACATGCGGATACCAAAAACCTTCATTGTCATCAACCATCGATATACAATGTCGAGGACATTTTAATACACAAGCATTGCAACCACAACAATCTACAGGATTTTCTACTTTTATCATCACAGACTAACCTTTAAATATGAAATGGATTGAGTTCTCATTTTGTCTAAAATTTCTTCTACCTGTGGCCAATTGATTGATTTTTTATCAAATTTGACCATATCTTTACCAATATATCTGTGTTGTAATCCCAACATATCTAACAAGGACGAGATTCTAGCATTACCGCCAATAGTATTGCCCATAACATAAAAATCCTTATGAAATAATATAGAGAACACACATCCATGAAAAGAATCGGTAATAACAATATCACTATAGAATATCAATGACAACCACTCTTCTATTGTACCATTAGAATTAAGATATTTCTTTATAGGATTACGTTCTACTTTTAAGGAAAGCTGTTCCACATCATTTCCAATAATATTTTCGACAATCTTTTTATTTCTTTCATTTGCATAATCCAACAAATACACAAAGCAATGTCTCTTATCTGTTTTAAACGGATTGGTACTTATAAATTTTTCATAATCAGATTTTTGAAGTAACATTGTTGGGTCTAGAACCAGTAAAGCATTTTTACATCCCAAATATTTGTCACTTAAACCAACTCCAGTGTTTTCTCGTACAGAAACCGCGTCAAAATCCTTAATTAAAGCTTTTGCAATAACAGTTTCTTCTTCTGTAAAATCCCAATAATCAACTCCAAAAGAAGCAGCATAAGCAATCTTTTTAATTTGAGCATTTCCATCTGATTTCAGAAAGTATCTATGAACATTTTCTATTCTATTCATACCCATACAAGGTCGCCAAACTTGATCACTACCAACAATTAATGCAGAAATTTTATTCTTTATCAATTCTTTGGAAGAGAAAGGTTCTTGTAATGTAAGAAAATGAATATTGGTATTCACAAATTTATAAACTCCAGAATAATTGTATAGTAGCCATTTCACACTTTCTTTAAGAGTCTTTTTCTTTTGTCTAATAACGACTGCATCATATCCTAGATATGACACAACTTGTTGCAAAGCGTAAGCTTGCAAGATACCACCAAAATTAAAATGTAATGGTAAGGTTACAATTCCTATTTTACTCATTCTTTAAAAAATTTACTAATTCATTGGCATATTGTTTATGATAATTCTCCCAAGTATATTTCAATGCTGTGTTGTGTGCATTCTGAGACATTGCAGGTAACTTGTCTCTATTTTCGACAAACCAATCCAGCGATTTCTTAAGTTCTTCTTCTGATAGACCATTATAAACAAGGCCATTCTCATAATTTGTTATGGCATCATTACCACCTGCCAAATTTGATATCAATACTGGTGTGCCTGTACTTAATGCTTCCAAAACCACCATTCCATACCCCTCACCTAATGTTGGAAAAACAAAAACATCTGATTTTTGGTATATTTCAGCCAAAATATCGCGAGTAACGAATCCCATAAAATGGATATTTGGTATTTTCTTGAAACGCTTATAAATATCATCATTCTCATTATAAGCACCTGCCAAAGAAATAGATACTTGATTTACATCATATCGTTCAATTATACTTAGGAGGTGATGAAGACCTTTACGGTAAGAAATCTGACCGACATATATTAATTTCAGCGGCGAAGTCATATCGACTTTCTTTAAAACAAAGTTGAATTTATTAACATCTACACCATATGGTACAATTGATATTTTACATTCATTTACACCACAATAAATCAAGCTGTCACGAACCACATTAGAAGGAACAAAAAAATGATCAACAAATATTAATTCATTTCTAATTACTTTTTCATACTTTTTCTTCCACAAATAGCGTTCTTCTTTGTAAAAGCCTTTATGATTGTATAGTGTCATGTCCTTTTCAAAATTTGCTTTCATAAACGGTCTCATTGAAATGGAAACATCCATTATCGTTTTTATGTGTGGCGCATGTTTTTTTATATACTCCAACCCCTTTCTTGATATACCATCATAAACAATGATTGCATCAACACGTTCTTGTATAGCATACTGTGCGACTTTAGCGGCAAAACGATTAGACAAGGACAAATTCAAATGGAAATATACCTTTTGGAGGAAAGGTATCTTAGATACAAACAACACTAGCAATCCCCAAAGTTCATAAAACTGCACAACGTCATTGTCATTTAAGTAAGTACAATTCCTTGTGTTTGCTTTTTTGAGGTTTTTACCTTTGAGAAGTTTTTTAAACTTATTTGTCCAAGATGTTTTTTTATCATAAACCGTTGTAACATATTTATAAAAAACACCAGCCTCTTTTAATGCTTTAGCTGTTTCAAAAGAGTGTTGCTTGCCTGGATGAGCTAATAATACTTTCATCTGCTTCCTGTTAAAATAATATATAATTTATTAATATGGTTTTGCATGTATCTTGCAATAAAAATACATGCAGGAATAACTATAAACGGACTTGATAAATAAATGAACAAGTAAGAAGAATTACTAGTTCCAAGTCCTAAGTACATAATTTTTTGAATAATATTTAAGACAAAGAAATGCGTACAATATATAAAGAAAGAGTATTTCCAATATTTTCTTTTTTCACAATTAGTATATAACAATACATTTGTTGAAATCTTCCATAATAAGAGTGGCGCAATAATTCTATAAAAATATAGAAAATTGAATTGCATACATGTTATTAGTAAGAAAATGAATATAACTAACAATAAAAACCAAGATATATTATTAATCTTTTTCATGTCCATATACCATTCCTTATATTTTTGTTTTGCCATTAAAACGCCTATTAAGTATATTGGCAACCAATATAAAAAATTATAATAATCAATATTCTTTTCATAAACAACATAGACTATATTAAAAATAATAGTAAGAATTAACAAAATTCTTCTCTTGAAGAGAATATAGATTACAGGCGATATTGCAACATAAATCAACAAATCTTTTATGAACCACAATGGGGTCAATGAGGAATTAATAATAGCATATAAAACATCTTTAATATTTTGTAAGCTATTTGTCATATGTATATATTTTGCCAAAAAGGAATTCAATATCACATAAAACAATAATACAAAGATAGAATTCCAAAGTAAATATGGTACAAGCAATGTTTTACATCTTTTCTTTATCTTTTTATAAACATCTGTTATATCATTAACGGAGCGATAAAACAAGAAGCCAGACATAATATAGAAACATGGTACAGCTACATGTCCAAGCATAGTTAAGACATTGGTTATATGTTCTATTATTACAGCAAATGTGCTTCCATTTGATGTCCACCCTAACGTGTTTTTGCAATTAGAATGCAATATAACTATCAGTACGGATAAGAAAAAATAGAAAAATGAAATTTTATAAGACAATAATTTACTCATTATTTTTTATTTTATTCGTTTGAATTCTTTTTAAGAACGTAAATCTATAAATAATTGGCAAACAGAATATAATGAATGTTTCTATTTGTCCCATGACGAAGCTAAAACCATGGGAAGCCAAACTCGGAATATGAAACATAAAACACAAATAGACAATCAAATACAATGATGATTCACGAGTCCTTTTCCAAACATATCCAAAAAGATACCCCAAAGCATAAAACATAATAAACCCCAAATAACCAAAAGCAGAGAAAGCTTGGTAATAGCCTGTTTCCGTGGAAACATTATGAGTTATACTTTCTATATAAGCATCTTCTTCACCTGCTAGCATCAATGCCTGTTTCCCATCTTTTCCAAAAATAAAACTGGGAAAATACCAAGTTACAATATCATCCCATAAGAAAAGTCCAAAATTATATGCAAAATGCTCTTTAGTGTGTTTAATGAACAATGCTCCATTACCTAAATCCATTCCATGAACCAGACTTGGTGCATAATATGACTCCTTATAATTTTCCCAAACATTAATCTCTTGTCTATCTTCCGTATCACTATGCAAGTTACCTCTAATATTAGAAATGCTTGCTTGATAAACGGTTCCAAATGTAAAAAAGAGAACAATAAAAATTTTGACTTTTTTTGAATATTTAGGCCGAATCATAGACAACAACAATCCCAACGACAAAAATAGTTTAACTACAATAGTTCTTCTAGCTAATACTAAAATTATAAATAGATAATAGAGAGAAGCTATGACAAGCATCAATATCACTAATTTTGAATGCTTTTTCTCTTTTATAACATAAGTTAGAGCATAGAACATACCAAAATCAAAATATATCATAAAAAAGAGAAGGACCTGATAGGTATGATTTCCTCTGATATCACTCTCCCCGCTTGCAAAATGTTCTAAAACTTGCCCATAACTTTGTATTGCACAGTAAAAACCAATCATAAATAGGATAAAAAAAACTATTTTTGATTGGCGTAAATTTATATCACAACAGTTTGTCACGACTTTAGTCTGTGCTTTTTCCCATCCAAACGACAAAGCCAATGTACATGTAACCATGCAATAAGTTAAGTCCCAAAGAAGTTCTGGATCATAATATGGATTGAATATTATAACACAAAACTGAGGAGTCATCATTAAAACACTAGCCAAACTAAAAATGAAGGGAGCTTGGAAAACTCCAAGATTTCTCTTATAGTACCGTTTCATTACCCATAAACAAGTTATTATATATATGAGTAATAAAA
>ERZ1034913.718-NODE-718-length-23905-cov-6.858658_pt1 | contig 23905 bp, 18 predicted proteins | sample MGYA00520697_ERZ1034913 | MGnify/ENA primary metagenome ERZ1034913 (study PRJEB33766, sample SAMN09781786) | gut metagenome | biome: gut microbiome | host: Homo sapiens | place: Madagascar | study: EMG produced TPA metagenomics assembly of the PRJNA485056 data set...
ACCCACGACAACAGGAATCACAATCCTGGACTCTACCAACTGAGCTACAGCCACCGTAGAGATTCAAATTATAGCGTGTTTTCGAGCACCTCAGGAAAACGCGCTATAAATTTTTTGCTTCAAGGGCGATCCACCTTAAACTGAACGTCGAATTTCTTCTTGAGCAGTTCGTAGTAGGCAGCGCCTTCTGCAGAAGCAAACAATTGTACATACTGCAGCAGTGCCTGACGGGCAATTTGCGCATTTCTTTCTTCAGAAGGCAGTACTTTTTCAAGCTTGACCACGGCATAGCCCTCATCACCCAGGCTCACGCCCGACCAGGAAGGCAGAACGTCGGTCTTGGCCTGCAAAGCGGCATTGACCACGGACACGGGCTGGCCATGGGTCTGCTCGCGCGACACCACGATGGCAGGCGACAAGCCCTGGGCCTTGGCGGCATCAGCCTGCCATTCCTTGAGCGCAGCTTCACCCGCTTCGCGGGCCAGCACGGCAGACTGCTGCTCCACATACAGGTTCTTCACACGGTCGGCCACTTCATCGAAGCTCAGCTGCTTGGCAGGCTGGTAGCTCACCACACGGCCAGAAGCCATCTGGTTGGTGCCAACGTCCACGGCATCGGTGTTGCGCTTGTTCTCCAGGCTATCCGCTGTAAACAGGGCATCCAGGAAATCCTTGCTGGCCAGTGCACCCTGTGCTTCAGGCTGAGGATCGCGGGTTACACCATCGGCGGTGTGCAGCTTCAGACCCAGCTTGTCGATGACAGGCTGCAGGCTATCAGGCTGCTCGAACACGATGCTGGCAAATTGCTCGGCCACTTCCGCAAACTTGCGCTGCGCCTGCTGATCCTTGAGGTCGTTGACAATCTTTTCGCGCACAGATTCAAAGCTGGGAACCTTGGGTTCCTTGACGTCAGTGACCTGAATCACGTGGTAGCCAAATTCGCTTTCCACCACATCACTGACTTGACCGTTCTGGAGGGTAAAGGCCACCTGCTCGAACTCAGGCACCATGGCGCCACGCGAGAAGAAGCCCAGATCGCCACCGGAAGCCGCAGAGCCGGAGTCCTGCGACTCAGCCTTGGCCACCTCTGCAAAACGCGAGGGATCTTTCTTCAGTTCATCAGCAATACCCTGTGCCTTGGCCTTGACTGCTTCACGCTCGTCTGCAGACATGCTGCGTGGCGCATTGAGCAGAATGTGGCGGGCACGGCGCTCTTCCTTCTCATCCGTCAGGCGAGAAGCGTTTTCCTTGTAATAGGTCTGCAGGTCAGCTTCGTTCAGTTCGATGCCGTCGCGCACAGCCTCCAGGTCCAGCACCACATATTCGACCTTGGCCTGCTCAGCCTGCTGGAACAGATCCTTGTGGCTTTCATAGAAAGCCTTGAGGGCTTCATCGTTTACCTGCACCTTGGCTGCAAAGTCCTTGGACAGGAACTGCGCCACCTGAATTTCACGGCGCTGCAGGAAGGCATCCATGGCGATATCAGCCACAGCAGGCGTTGCAAATGCGGTATTCATCACATTGCCCAGCACCTGGCCCAGAGACATGTCACGACGCAGGGAGGCTTCAAAGCCTTCTGGCGTCATGCCCTGCATGGCCAGCAGTGCACGGTAGCCGTCTGCATCCAGCGTGCCATCAGGCTTGCGCAGGCTGGCAATGGCAGGCACTTCCTGCAGAGCACGAGCCAGCGCGGCATCGCTGGTCAGCAGGTGCATCTTCTGTGCCGCAACCTGCATGACACGATCGCGGACCATGCGCTCCAGTGTGGCATAGCGCGCTTCAGGCGAGTCCAGCAACTTGGCATCAATATTGGGGTTTTCGGCACGCAAGCGATCGCTTTCATAGCGATGCATGTTGTCCCAGTCGTTCTGGGTAATCTCCTGCCCATCCACACGCGCTACCGTCGGACTGGCGACGGAGAAGTAACTTTGGTCAACGCCAAAAAAAATGAACGAGGGAATGATCAGCAAGAACAACAAGATCATGACGAACTTGGAATGCTTGCGGATTGATTCGAGCATAGTCAGTCTTTCAGAGGATGCAGACAAAAAAGGCGAACTCTCGCTCGCCTTTTAGATGGGGATTGCGCCGCCTTCCAGACAGACGGCAGCACGCGAACCGAAAAGTAAACCCGAGGATTCTACTCGCTGCGCCCTGGAATGCACTTCGCGGACATGGGTGATTTGCCGACAAAGTGACAGCCCAGCACATGAACAACAAAAAAGCACCTTGACTTTCGTACAAGGTGCTTTCGGGTGGATTGAAGTGGTGGGTGCTAACGGGGTCGAACCGCTGACCTACGCCTTGTAAGGGCGCCGCTCTACCAACTGAGCTAAGCACCCACTGCAATCTCTCAAACAGGTGGTATCCGATTGCAGGGATACCTCACAGCGAATGGTGGGTGCTAACGGGGTCGAACCGCTGACCTACGCCTTGTAAGGGCGCCGCTCTACCAACTGAGCTAAGCACCCACTGTCAAATTCTTTGGATCAGTTAACTGCGTCCTTCAGTGCCTTGCCGGGACGGAACTTTGGCACCTTGGCAGCCTTGATCTTGATGGCATCACCGGTACGTGGGTTACGACCAGTGCGTGCTGCGCGCTTACCAACTGCAAAGGTACCGAAGCCAACCAGGGAAACCGTACCGCCCTTTTTCAGGGTTTTCTTCACAGCATCGATCGTCGATTCCAGCGCACGTGCTGCGGCAGCCTTGGAGATATCGGCGTTGTTTGCGATGTGCTCAATCAGTTCAGTCTTATTCACAAGATGCCTCTCAGTAAATGGTTGCAGAGCGCCTTTGCGACGACACCTTCATAGAAGGTTCACACCAGATGGTGCTTATCAGCGACAAGGCGAGATTCTAGTCAGGTTTCTTGGGCGTTTTGGGAAAAACGTGAAAAATTTTTCCTTGCTGCCGCCTGCGAAGCAAGCCTTCACACAGGCAGACAGTCCTCAGCCCAAGCGCCTCAAGAAACCACAGAAGGGTTGTACACGCCTGCAGCCTTTCAGGCAATAAGAAAGCTCAGGATGCAGGGAATGCGCACAGACTATCTGTCTCTTACCCCGCACAGATCAATGCTTGACGCGGCTTTTGATCTCAGGAATGGCCTTTTGCATGTAGTAGACCATGGACCAGACGGTCAGCACGGCTGCCACCCAGATCAGGATGGTGCCCAGAAACTGCGCATCCACACCCAGCAGCTGACCATGGAACAGCAGCAGCGGGATGGCGACCATCTGCACCGTGGTTTTCACCTTGCCGATCATGTGCACGGCCACGCTCTTGCTGGCACCGATCTGAGCCATCCACTCGCGCAGCGCAGAGATGGCAATTTCACGGCCAATAATGATCAGCGCCACAAACACATCGGCACGCTGCAGATGCACCAGCACCAGCAGGGAAGCACACACCAGGAACTTGTCAGCCACGGGATCCAGGAATGCACCAAACGAGGACGTCTGGTTCAGCCGCCGTGCCAGAAAGCCATCGAGCCAGTCTGTGAGGGCAAAAATGACAAACATCAACGCCGCAATCAGATTGCGTGTCTCAGGCGCAAATGGTGCATAGAACACCCCGACGATCAAAGGGATCGCAACAATGCGCGTCCAGGTCATCAAGGTGGGAATGGTGAAAAACATAGCTGCGATTGTGTCACGGCTCAAGCAGTTTGCACGCAAGCCTGTCCAGAAAGCGTGCTGCACTCAGTGCAGGGCACGGTAAATTTCATCTGCCAGACTGGCGGAGATACCTTCAACGGTCATCAGGTCTTCCACGCTGGCATTGGCCACGCCACGCACACCACCGAAGCGCTGCAGCAGGCGTGCACGGCGCTTGGGCCCCACGCCCGGGATTTCTTCCAGACTGCTCTGCCCCACGCGCACCTTGGCGCGCTGGGCTCGCATGCCGGTGATGGCAAAGCGGTGCGCCTCGTCACGAATCTGCGCCACCAGCATCAGGGCTGCTGAGTCATGCCCCAGATAGACCTTGGGCCTGCCGTCGGCAAACACCAGCTCTTCGAGCCCCACCTTGCGGCCCTCGCCCTTTTCCACACCGACGATGCGTGAAATATCCAGGCCCAGCTCGGTAAACACTTCACGCGCCATGCTGACCTGGCCCTTGCCGCCATCCACCAGCACCAGATCTGGCAGACGCGGTGCACCGGCTTGCGGCTCTGCACCACCAGCGGCCTGAATGGCATCTGCCACCGGCTTGTAGCGGCGTGTGAGCACCTGACGCATGGCGGCATAGTCGTCGCCCGGCGTAATGCCTGTGATGTTGAAGCGCCGGTATTCACTGCTTTGCATCTTGTGGTGATGGAACACCACACAGGAGGCCTGCGTGTTCTCGCCCGAGGTGTGTGAGATATCAAAGCACTCGATGCTCAGCTCTTCCAGGCGCTCCTGCGGCAAGTCCAGTGCCTCGGCCAGCGCACGGGTGCGTGCCTGCTGCGAGCCTTCTTCGGACAGCAGACGTGCAAGCTGGATGCCTGCGTTTTGCTGCGCCATCTCCAGCCAGATGCGGCGCTGCTCGCGCGGCTGATGCACGGCGGCCACCTTGTAGCCCGCCTGCGCGGACAGGGCCTGCATGAGCTTGACATCCACCACCTCGCTGAGCACCAGCACCGGAGGAATGGGCACATCAATATAGTGCTGCGCCAGAAATGCCTCGAGCACGCGCACCTCTACCGACGTGCTTTCCACCGCGTCTTCCGACTCGTAGACGCCCATGGCATCGTCCAGCTGCGAAGGGAAGTACGCCCTATCACCCAGATGGCGGCCACCGCGCACCATGGCCAGGTTCACACAGGCGCGACCGCCCTGCACCTTCACCGCCAGGATGTCCACATCCTTATCGTCCGTGGTTTCAATGGCCTGCTGGTGCAGCACCTTGGACAGTGCCGACATCTGGTTGCGGATTTCCGCTGCCTTTTCAAACTCCAGCTTGTCCGCGTGCGCCATCATGCGCGCTTCCATCTGCTGCAGCAGTGCCTGGGTTTCGCCACGCAGCATAGCCTCGGCATTGCGCACGTCCGCCGCGTAGTCCTCGGGACTGATCAGATCCACGCAGGGGCCGGAGCAACGCTTGATCTGATAGAGCAGACAGGGGCGTGAGCGATTGGCAAACACCGTGTCTTCACAGGTGCGCAGGCGAAACACCTTCTGCAGCAGCTGGATGCTTTCCTTGACCGCCCAGGCACTGGGGTAAGGGCCAAAGTAGCGGTGCTTTTTGTCGGTGCTGCCCCGGTAGTAGGCCATGCGTGCAAAGCACTGCTCGGCAGGAGCGCGCACATCGCCATCGTGCGCGGAATTGCCCGTGAGCTTGAGGTAGGGGTAGCTCTTGTCGTCCCGAAACAGAATGTTGTACTTGGGGTGCTGGGTCTTGATGAGGTTGTTTTCCAGCAGCAGTGCCTCAGCTTCGCTGCGCACCACCGTGGTCTCCAGCCGGGCAATCTTGCTGACCATGTGACCAATGCGTGTACCGCCATGGTCTTTCTGAAAGTAACTGCTCACCCGGCGCTTGAGATTTCGCGCCTTGCCCACGTACAGCAGCTGGCCTGCTGCATCGAAGTAGCGGTAGACACCGGGCAGCGAAGGCAGTGCCGCTACCTGGGCCAGAATTTCTGGAGAATGCTCAACAATCGACATGGCTGCATTGTGGCGGTTTGTACCTGCACCCACGCAACAACGGCCTATATTTCCAAAGTGATAGCTACCTGCGCTTGCCAGATGGGCGCTAGCGGCCAATTTCACTGTGAAACGCGCAATCACGCACCGGCCACATAGCCCTTGCAGCTGCGCTACCATCGCCCGCCTTGTGCTTTCTTCAGGCCCACCCTCTGCCGCACCATGTCTGCTTCAGCCACTGCCACTACCCAGCCCCGCTGGGACATCTTCTGCCAGGTCATAGACAACTATGGCGACATTGGCGTGTGCTGGCGTCTGGCCGCAGAGCTGGCCGCACGCGGCGTGCAGGTGCAGCTGCGCATTGACAATGCCAGTGCATTGGCTTGGATGGCTCCGCAGGGCGCACCCGGCGTGCAGGTGCTGCCCTATGACGCGCACTATGCCGCACACCCTGATGTAGTGATTGAAGCCTTTGGCTGCGAAGCGCCACAGGCTTATCTGCAAGCCCTGGCCCAGCACCATGCCAGCGCCGCGCGCAAGCCCGTGCTGGTGAATCTGGAATACCTGTCTGCCGAAGACTATGTGGAGCGCTGCCACTGCCTGCCATCGCTCATCATGTCCGGCCCCGCCAAAGGCATGACGCGCTGGTTTTTCTACCCCGGCTTTACCGAACGCACCGGCGGCCTGATCCGCGAGCAGCAGCTGCACGAGCGCCAGGCGCAGTTTGACCGCGATGCCTGGCGCAGCGCCCACGACATTGCTGCCCAGGCAACAGCTGTTTCGCTGTTTTGCTATGAACCTGCCGCCTTGCCGCAGCTGCTGCAGCAACTGGGCCAGCCCACCACAGACTGGCAGCCGCACCTGCTGGTAACACCAGGCCGGGCCACAGCGGCCGTGCAGGCGCTGGGCGCACCAGATGGGTTATCCACCAGCTTTTTGCCAGCCCGCAGCCAGCGCGAGTTTGACGACATGCTCTGGGCCTGCGACCTGAATCTGGTGCGCGGCGAAGATTCTCTGGTGCGCGCGCTATGGGCGGGCCAGCCTTTTGTCTGGCACATCTACCCGCAGCATGACAATGCCCACCACGCCAAGCTGAATGCTTTTCTGGACTGGCTGGATGCCCCCGAGAGCCTGCGCCGCTTTCACCATGCCTGGAACGGCATGATTGACCCCGCTGCACTCCCCGTTTTGAGCCCGGCACTGCTGGACGAATGGCGCAGCTGCGCACGGTCTGCGCGCCAGCGATTGCTGCAGCAAACTGATTTGATTGGCCAGCTGCAACCGTTTGCGGCAGAAAAAAGCTAAAATCCCATCTTTATCTTCTATAGCCAGCGCTGCATACTGCGGCGCTGCGTGACAAGACCTCCGCCGCGGAACATGCGGCAGGCCCTCTGCTTGGATCGCTGAAGCGACATGCTTGCCTGCCGTGTTGAGCGGCTTCAACCAAACCCGCTAAGCAAGCTATGAAAATCGCTCAAGAAATCCGCGTTGGCAACGTGATCATGTACGGCAAGGACCCCATGATCGTTCTGAAGACTGAATACGCTCGTGGCGGCCGTGGCGCTGCAACCGTGCGTATGAAGCTGAAGTCGCTGATCGGCAACTTTGGTACAGAAAACGTGTTCAAGGCCGACGACAAGATCGACAACGTGATCTTGGACAAGAAGGAGTGCACCTACTCCTACTTCGCAGACCCCATGTACGTGTGGATGGACGAAGAGTACAACCAGTACGAAGTGGAAGCCACCAACATGGGCGACGCCCTGAACTACCTGGAAGACGGCATGACCGCTGAAGTGGTGTTCTACGAAGGCAAGGCCATCTCCTGCGAACTGCCCACCACCATCGTGCGCGAAATCACCTGGACTGAGCCTGCCGTCAAGGGCGACACTTCCGGCAAGGTGATGAAGCCTGCCAAGATCGCTACCGGCTTCGAAGTGGCTGTGCCTCTGTTCGTGGACCAGGGCGACAAGATCGAAATCGACACACGTACCGGCGAGTACCGCAAGCGCGTGTAATGCGTGTTGCGGCATGTAACCGCAACCCATCGCAGCAAAGGCTTCCAACTGGAAGCCTTTTCTTTTTTCGGCTTTCGAATAAATAGCAGTTAGCGCTTGCTACACAAGCCATTCAAGCACAAAACATTTGCAATCGCAGAAAAATCAAGCGCCAGAAGCTCTTTTATTAATAGTACTCCAGAGACAGCCCGCACACTCAGCCACCGCTCTGGCACAGCGCTTGCATGAACCCGACCACCCAAAGGTTGCACGTTTGCCGACAGGGTAAAACCCCAATACCAGCCACAGGTTGCACCTTCCAGAATCGCCGCACTTCAAAAGGGTTCTGTGGTTATGGCTACGACAACGATTGGCATCAAGGTGGATGAACGCATGCGCGACCGGCTCAAGGCTGCTGCACAACGCCTGGGCTGCACCCCACACTGGCTGCACAAGCAGGCACTGCACTGCTATCTGGAAGCCATCGAACAGGGCAAGCCTCTGCCCGAGCTGGAGTACCTGGGTGCTACCTCCAGCCATGAAGAGGTAGAACCCGAGGCCCTTGGTGAGTCCCAACAGCCCTATACCCCGTTCTATGCACTGGCGCAGGATGTACAGCCCCAAAGCGTGCTGCGTGCAGCCATCACGGCGGCCTACCGCCGCCCGGAAACCGAATGCCTGCCACTGCTGATCGCTCCGGCCACCAGCCCCAATCCTGAAGCCGTAGAGCAGCTGGCCACCCGTCTGGTGCAGTCTCTGCGCGACAAGCGCCACAAAAAAACCACAGGGGTTGAAGCACTTGTACAGGAGTACTCACTCTCCAGCCAGGAGGGTGTGGCCCTGATGTGTCTGGCCGAGGCCCTGCTGCGCATCCCCGACCGCGCCACACGCGATGCGCTGATCCGCGACAAGGTCAGCAGGGGCGACTGGAAGTCGCATACCGACTCCCCTTCCCTGTTCGTGAACGCCGCCACCTGGGGGCTGATGATTACGGGCAAGCTGGTCAGTGTGCACAGCGAGCAAAAACTGGGCGGCGCCCTCACCCGCCTGATTGCCAAGGGTGGAGAGCCACTGATTCGCCAGGGCGTGAACACCGCCATGCGCATGATGGGCGAGCAGTTCGTGACCGGCCAGACCATTGCGGCGGCGCTGGCCAACAGCCGCAAGCTCGAAGACAAAGGCTTTCGCTACTCCTACGACATGCTGGGCGAAGCCGCCACCACCGAGGAGGACGCACTGCGCTATCTGCAGTCCTACGAGCAGGCCATCCACGCCATCGGCCAGGCTGCACAGGGCCGGGGCATTTACGAAGGCCCGGGTATTTCCATCAAGCTCTCTGCCCTGCACCCACGCTACAGCCGTGCCCAGCGCGAGCGCGTCATGCACGAGCTGTACCCGCGCCTGCTGCGGCTGGCCGAGCTGGCACGCCAGTACGACATTGGCCTGAATATTGACGCTGAAGAAGCAGACCGTCTGGACATCTCGCTCGATTTGCTGGAGCAGCTGTGCTTTGCACCAACGCTTACCGGCTGGAATGGCATTGGCTTTGTGGTGCAGGCCTACCAGCGCCGCGCCTTCTTTGTGCTGGACTGGCTGATCGATCTGGCGCGCCGCAGCAAGCACCGCCTCATGATCCGTCTGGTCAAGGGCGCTTACTGGGACACGGAAATCAAGCGCGCCCAGGTCGATGGGCTGGAGGACTACCCCGTCTTCACCCGCAAGCTGCACACCGATGTGTCTTACCTGGCCTGCGCCCGCAAGCTGCTCGATGCGCCCGAGGCCATCTACCCACAGTTCGCCACACACAACGCCCACACCCTGGCCAGCATCTACCACATGGCGGGCAATAACTACTACCGCGGCCAGTACGAATTCCAGTGCCTGCACGGCATGGGCGAAGGGCTGTATGAAGAAGTGGTGGGCGATGTCACGCAGGGCAAGCTGGCGCGCCCCTGCCGCATCTATGCCCCGGTGGGCACGCACGAAACCTTGCTGGCCTATCTGGTGCGCCGCCTGCTGGAAAACGGTGCAAACAGCTCCTTTGTGCATCAGATTGGCGACGACAGCGTGCCCATTGCCCAGCTGGTGGCAGACCCTGTGGCTGCCGCACAGGCCATCACACCACTGGGCCGTCCGCATGACCGCATCCCCAGCCCAGCTGCACTCTACGCTGCGCAGGGCCGCAGCAATTCCAGCGGGCTGGATCTGAGCAATGAGCAGCGTCTGGCCTCGCTGTCTGCAGCGCTGCTCAGCAGCGTCAAGCCGGTGCACGCCGCTGCCCCCAACAGCACACATCTGCCCGCCCAGCCTGTGCGCAATCCTGCCCATGTGCAGGATGTCATCGGCGAGGTGCGCATGGCCACGGCTGCCGAAGTGGCCACCGCCATGGCGCAGGCCCGGCACGCCGCCCTGATCTGGCAGGCCACGCCCGTGACCGCCCGTGCACAGGCACTGAGCCGCGCAGCCGATCTGATGCAGGCACAGATGCAGCCGCTCATGGCCCTGCTGTGCCGCGAGGCAGGCAAGACCTTGCCCAATGCCATTGCCGAAGTGCGCGAAGCCATTGACTTTCTGCGCTACTACGCACGCCAGGCCGAGCTGTATCTGGACAATGACTCGCACCGCCCACTCGGCGTGGTGGTCTGCATCAGCCCCTGGAATTTTCCGCTGGCCATCTTTACCGGGCAGCTTGCAGCAGCGCTGGCTGCGGGCAATGCAGTGATTGCCAAGCCTGCCGAGCAGACCTGCCTGATTGCCACGCAGGCCGTGGAGCTGCTGCACCAGGCTGGCATTCCTGCCCATGCGCTGCAACTGCTGCCCGGCGAAGGCGAAACCGTCGGCCAGGCACTGGTGGCCCATCCTGATACCGACGCCGTGGTGTTTACCGGCTCCCACCCCGTGGCCCAGCACATTCACCGCACGCTGTCTCAGCGCCTGGGCAGCCATGGCAAACCCGTGCCCTTGATTGCGGAAACCGGTGGCATCAACGCCATGGTGGTCGATTCCTCGGCCCTGGCCGAGCAGGTGGTGGGCGATGTACTGCAGTCTGCCTATGACTCGGCAGGTCAGCGCTGCTCTGCCCTGCGCCTGCTGTGCCTGCAGGAAGACAGCGCAGACCATGTGCTGCACATGCTGCAAGGCGCGATGCAGGAGCTGCGCACAGGCAACCCGGACCAGCTGTGCACCGACGTAGGCCCTGTGATTGACGCACAGGCCATGGCCGACATTGAAGCCTACGTCGCTGCCATGCAGGACAAGGGCCATAAGGTCATTCGCCTGAAGCTGCCACCGGAATGCCGCAATGGCTACTTTGTGGCCCCTACGCTGATTGAGGTGAGCCAGGTACAGGATCTCCGCCGCGAAGTCTTTGGCCCCGTGCTGCATGTGCTGCGCTATGCGCGCGAAGACATGGATGCGCTCATCGACCAGATCAACGCCCTGGGCTTTGGCCTCACGTTTGGCGTGCATACGCGCCTGGATGAAACCGTGGCACACCTGTCTGGCCGCATCCATGCCGGCAACATCTATGTGAACCGCAACATCGTCGGCGCCGTGGTTGGTGTGCAGCCCTTTGGCGGCGAAGGCCTGTCAGGCACCGGCCCCAAGGCGGGCGGCCCGCTGTACCTGTTCCGCATGCTGGCCCAGGCACCTGCGCTGGAGCAGCTGCCCATTCCCACGGCACAGGGCACACACAGCCTGCAGATAGAGGCCGGGCAACAGCTCATGCTCGACGGCCCCACGGGCGAAACCGACCAGTACCTGCTGCGCCCCCGTGGCCTGGTCTGGTGCATGCCCCAGACCGTAGACGGTCTGCAAGCCCAGTGGCAGGCCTGCCAGAAGACGGGCAACACCATGCTGCTGCAGGACAGCCCTTTCCTGCACACCCTGGTGTGCAACTGGCAGGCGGACAACGCGCAGGCACAGCAGGCCGCACTGCACTGGGTGACAGAACAGACGCTGGCCGAGCTGCCTGTGCAGGCGGCGCTCGTAGAGAGCGATACCGACGCCCTGCTGGCCCTGCAGCAGCAGCTGAGCACACGCAATGGCCCACTGCTGCTGGTGCAGGGACTGACCACGGAAGAAATTCGCCACGGAGAGCACTACCGGCAGGAACGTTTATTGCGAGAAGTGAGCATCTCCACCAACACCACAGCGGCAGGCGGCAACGCCAGTCTGATGATGGTGGGTTAAGTCCGCATTCCTCTGGCCGGCTTGTCTCTCTACAGTCCGGCTTCCCCCTAACCGATCCAAGGAGAACGCAGCATGCAAGAAAAACATCATCTCAAGACGCTGGCAAAGACCGTGGCACTGGCTTGCGCCTTTGGCGGCCTGATGGGCACAGCACAGGCTGAAACCACCGTCCGTCTGGGCTTTGCAGCACCACTGACCGGCCCCCAGGCCCACTACGGCGAAGACATGCGCAACGGCTTGCTGCTGGCGCTGGAAGAAGCCAATGCCAAGGGCATCAAGCTGGACGGTGACACCGCCAAGTTTGTACTGGTCTCCAAGGACGACCAGGCGGACCCCCGCACCGCCGTGCAGGTGGCACAGCAGATTGCAGACGAAGGCGTCAACGGCATGCTGGGCCACTTCAACTCCGGCACCACGATTCCTGCTTCGCGCGTGTACAACGAAGCTGGCATTCCCCAGATCGCCATGGCCACCTCGCCCGAATACACACTGCAGGGCTACGACACCACCTTCCGCATGATGACCAGCGACACCCAGCAGGGTGCTGCCGTGGGCCTGTTCATGGTTCAGGACCTGGGGGCCAAAAAGATTGCCATCATTGATGACCGCACGGCCTACGGTCAGGGCCTGGCCGATCAGGTGATTGCCGCTGTCAAGCGCGCCGGGGGCGAAATCGTGGCCCGTGAATACACCACCGACAAGGCCAATGACTTCACTGCCATCCTGACCAGCATCAAGGCCAAGGGAGCGGACGCCATCTTCTTTGGTGGCCTGGACGCACAGTCTGGCCCCATGCGCCGCCAGATGGCCACACTGGGCCTGACCCTGCCATTGGTGTCCGGCGAGATGACCCGCAGCGACACCTTCCTGAAGCTGGCTGGTGAAGCCGCTAACGGTACTTATGCCTCGCTGGCTGGTGTGCCGCTCAAGACCATGGCCCAGGGCGAACAGTTTGCCCAGGCCTACAAGGCCCGCTTCAAGGCTGAGCCCGGCGTGTATGCGCCCTACGCCTATGACGGTGCCTGGAACATGATCACTGCCATGGAGCAGGCCGGCTCCGCCAAGACCGACAAGTACCTGCCCAAGCTGGCCGGTCTGAAGCGCAGCGGTGCCACCAGCGCCAATATTGCCTACGACAAGAACGGCGACCTCAACGAAGTGGCTGTGACCATCTACACCGTCAAGAACGGCAAGTGGGAAGAGGTCAAGACCATTGTGGATTCCGCCAAATAAACAAGGCTTCTGCCGACCAACACTTCACTGCCTGTGAACGAAGGGTTGGTCGGTTTGTTTTTCGGCATGCGCGGCCAACGCACTTGCTTTCTCCATCTGACCTCGCCGCAAGGCGCGACCGTCATGGACATCTTTCTCCAACAAATCATCAACGGCCTGACCGCTGGCAGCGTGTATGCGCTGGTGGCGCTGGGCTACACCATGGTCTACGGCATCATCGGCCTGATCAACTTTGCCCACGGCGACGTAGTCATGGTGGGCGCCATGATTGCCACCAGCGTGGTGGTGGCACTGGTAGGTCACTATGGTGACGTTTCCGCCTTTGTCGCCATTGCTGCGGCGCTGCTGATCTCCATTCCCGTCTGCATGGCCCTGGGCTGGACGGCAGAGCGCATTGCCTACCGTCCGCTGCGCCGTGCGCCCCGGCTCGCTGCGCTGATCACCGCGATTGGCGTGTCCATCATCATCCAGAACGTGGCGATGATGTTCTGGGGGCGCAACTATCTGAACTTTCCGCACATCATCGAGCCCGTGGTCTACCAGATCGGTGATGCACGCCTGAGCCTGCTGCAGATCACCATCATGCTGGGCTCGGCCCTGATCATGGTCGCGCTGCTGCTGCTCGTGCACAGAACCCGTCTGGGCATGGCCATGCGCGCCACAGCACAGAACCGTGAAGTGGCAGGCCTGATGGGCGTGAACATCAACACCGTGATTTCTGCCGCCTTTCTGATTGGCTCGGCCCTGGCCGCCATCGCAGGCGTGATGATTACCAGCTACTACGGCGTAGCCCAGTACACCATGGGCTTCATGCTGGGCCTCAAAGCCTTTACTGCCGCCGTGCTGGGCGGCATTGGCAATCTGGGTGGTGCCGTACTGGGCGGTCTGCTGCTGGGGCTGATTGAAGCCCTGGGCTCCGGCTATGTGGGCGACCTGACCAACGGCGTCTTTGGCAGCCACTACCAGGATGTATTCAGCTTCATCGTGCTGGTGGTAGTGCTGATTTTCCGCCCCTCCGGCCTGCTCGGCGAGCGCCAAGGAGACCGCGCATGAGCCACATCACTGCTTCCAAGAAACGCACACCTGCCAAGGTCTGGGTGGGCGCCTTTGCCATCGGCCTGGTGCTGCTGGTCATGCCCTTTTTGCTGGGGGCTACGGCCGGGCAAGGCTGGATTCGCATTCTGAACTTTGCCCTGCTGTATGTGATGCTGGCGCTGGGGCTGAACATCGTCGTGGGCTTTGCCGGTCTGCTGGACCTGGGCTACATCGCCTTCTACGCCGTAGGTGCCTATGTGTGGGCACTGCTGGCCTCCCCGCACTTCAATCTGCATTTGCCATTTTGGGTGATTCTGCCCGTGGGGATTGCCCTGGCTGCTATGGCAGGCATAGCACTGGGCTTTCCGGTGCTTAAGCTGCGGGGGGATTACCTCGCCATCGTCACACTGGGCTTTGGCGAGATCATCCGCATCTTCATGAACAACCTCGATGCACCCGTGAACATCACCAACGGCCCGCAAGGCATCAACCGCATCGACACCATCAAGATCGGCGAGTGGGCACTGGGCAGGCCAGAGACCATTCTGGGTTTTCGCATCACCGGGCCTGAGAAGTACTACTACGTGCTCATGGCGCTGGTGCTGCTCATCATCTTTATCTGCATACGTCTGCAGAACTCGCGCGTAGGCCGCGCCTGGGAGGCTGTGCGTGAGGATGAAATCGCCGCCAAGGCCATGGGCATCAACACCCGAACCATCAAACTCATGGCCTTTGGCATGGGGGCCAGCTTTGGCGGTGCAGCGGGCTGCCTGTTTGCCTCCATGCAGGGCTTTGTCAGCCCTGAGAGCTTTGGCCTGAGCGAGTCCATCGCCATTTTGTGCATGGTGGTGCTGGGCGGCATGGGCCATGTGCCGGGTGTGGTGGCTGGGGCACTGCTGCTATCCATCTTCCCCGAGGTGCTGCGCAACGTGGTCGTGCCCATTCAGCAAACCCTGTTTGGTGAAGTGCTGGTAGACCCTGACGCCATACGCATGCTGCTGTTTGGCGTGGCCCTGGTGGCCGTGATGATCTTCCGCCCCGAAGGCCTGTGGCCCTCGCAGGTGCGCAAGCGTGAAGTCAAATCTGTGAAGGAGCAACAAGCATGACCGCTGCCCCCCAGACCACCTCCCCACGCGAGCCCCTGCTCATCGCCCAGGGGCTGAGCAAACGCTTTGGCGGGCTGCAGGCCCTCAAGGATGTGAGCTTTGAAATCCGCAAGGGCGAAATCTTTGGGCTCATCGGCCCCAATGGTGCAGGCAAGACCACGCTGTTCAATGTGATGACGGCGCTGTACATCCCCGAATCCGGCAGCTGCCTGTTTGGTGGGGTGGAGCTCACGCGCCTGAAGCCCCACCAGATTGCAGAAAAAGGCCTGGCCCGCACCTTCCAGAACATTCGCCTGTTCTCGGCCCTGACCGCGCTGGAAAACGTCATGGTCGGCCAGCATCTACGCACCAAGGCGGGGCTGTGGGGAGCCATCAGCCACAACCGCGCTACCCGTGAGGAAGAGGCCCGCATCGAAGCGTGTGCACTGGAGCTGCTGGAGTATGTGGGCATCGCCCATGTGGCCAATGAGGTGGCATCCTCACTGTCGTATGGCGACCAGCGGCGTCTGGAAATTGCCCGTGCGCTGGCGACCGGCCCCTCGCTGCTGGCGCTGGACGAACCTGCCGCAGGCATGAACCCGTCCGAAACCGTGGTGCTGCGCAACCTGATTGAAAAAATCCGCGGTGACGGCATCACCGTGCTGCTCATCGAGCACGACATGAAGCTGGTCATGAACATGTGCGACCGCGTGCTGGTGCTCGAATACGGTCAGGTGCTGGCCTACGGCCAGCCCCACGAAGTACAGCGCGACCCGCGCGTGATTGAAGCCTATCTGGGCAAAGGTGCGGCGCAAGACCCGGTACTGCACCCCGAACTGTCCCAGCCCAACCAGGAAAGCAGTGCAAGATGACAGCAGCCCCCTCCTCCACCCCCATGCTGGACGTACGCCATGTCGATGTCGCCTATGGCGGCATCCGTGCCGTGCGCCAGCTCAGCATGCAGGTGTACCCGGGCGAACTGGTCGCCCTGATCGGTGCCAATGGCGCAGGCAAGAGCACCACGCTGCGTGCCATCTGCGGACTGGTTCCGCTGGCCGCTGGCAGCATCCACTACCAGGGCCAGAGCCTGGCTGGCCAGCCCGTACATGCCATGGTGCGCCAGGGGCTGGTCATGGTGCCCGAAGGGCGTGGCATCTTCCCGCAGCTGACGATTGAAGAAAACCTGCACATGGGCGCCTACAGTCGCAGCGACAAAGCTGCCATTGCGCAGGAGGTCGAGCAGGTCTATGCGCGCTTTCCGCGCCTGGCCGAGCGCCGCAAACAGACCGCAGGCACGCTGTCTGGCGGCGAGCAGCAAATGCTGGCCATGGGCCGCGCCATTCTCTCCAAGCCCAAGCTGCTGCTGCTCGATGAACCCACCATGGGCCTGGCCCCCATCATGGTGGACAAGATCTTTGAAGTGATTCAGGACATCTCCGCCCAGGGCGTGACCATCTTGCTGATTGAGCAAAACGCCCGCCTGGCCCTGGAAGCCAGCCAGCGCGGCTATGTGCTGGAGTCCGGCGAACTCACGCTGCAAGGCCCGGCACATGAACTGCTGCATGACCCCAAGGTGCGGGCAGCGTATCTGGGGGAATAGCCAGATTTGGCGATCTATTCTGAGGCCTCCCATGTGGAGGCCTTTTTCGTTGCTGTGAATCAATCAGCATTCCCTGGACAGTTGCCACATCCCAAGAATGTGCATCTCTTGAACGCCATCGGAGACATGCTAAACAAAAATAGGAGGCTTAAAACCATCCACCACTCAATGACCGACTTGCTTTTGACATCTTGTACATGATTTGAAAAAATAGCATCAATAGTCTGATCATTAATTTGCAGAAGGTAGTTATGGAAAAATTTGGTTTTTCAGAAGGTGTAGCTCTGGGAATGATCTCTGCGGATGCGAATTCCGCTCGTTCTCGTGCAAATCGTCTTAGCTACGCGCTCGATGATGTACAAGCAAGAAACAGAGAACTAGAACAAGAAAATGCCCAGCTTCGTGCAAAGTTGGCTCAGTATGAGAAGGCGTATGAGGATACTCATAAAAAAGCTGTATCGAATGCTCGAATGGCAAGTGCTGGGCTGGCTGTAATGAGAGGTATGATTAATTGCATTAATGCTTTGCCTTCACAGCTTGCAGAAAATTTTAAAAAAGAAATTTTGGAATTGTCTTCTAACAGAATTAAAGAATTAGATGCTAAGTATATTGCGGAAGCAAGGGGACTTGGCATTAAACCAATTACGGTAAAAGGTGTTTTTTCAAGTGTTCCTGAGTACGAAAAGCTTGGGTTTGATAGAGTTTTGTAAATTTTTAACAAAAAGGTATGTCAAAGACATCCCTTTTTATTTTATTCAAATCCGGATTTTTCTTGATTTCCACCTGCGCCGCCAATTGCACTAGCGCCATCCTTGGACGGGGTGGCTGACCGTTGGCATTTTTCTCACTCTCATTTCTGGCTTTCTTTGCAGCTGCTTCAGATTTGCGCTGCAAGGTGCCTTGGAAGTGATTGTTGCCTGCATCGTCCATGCGGCCTGCGGTATTCACCGCAATGGCTGCAGCTCCTGCACCAGCGCCCATCTCACCTTGTGATCTGCTTTGCCCCAGGTCTCCAATGCCTGCATTGATCACTCGCATGAACTCGTCATAGAAGAATTGGGGTATGGATGTAAATCATCCCCCACGGCGTTGCATCAGCGGCCAATTTGTATTGGTATGACAAGCTATTTAGAACTGTAGGAAGCCTGTCCAGTGAGGGGCAGAGTTTCTGAAAGACTCCAGATCTTTATGGCAAAAATGCCATCAGCACTTATGCATCAAGCGCTGAATGCTATTCAAACGAAAGCATCTCCAAAAAATCGACACATCACAAGCCCGCTGTCTTGTGCTTGCGCTGCATCCCAAAAATGCAACCGTTCCATGTCCACATGGTCTTGCCCCACCGGGTGCGGAAACATCCTTGCAGGCTGGCTGTCATATAAGCTGCTCATCCATTCTGAAAGCAGGTTCTTATGAAAATCATCCCCGCCCTTTCCCTGGTACTGTTGGCTGCACTGAGCACGCCTGCCATGGCGCAGCACCATGGGCATCACGGCCACCATGCTGCACACAGCAGTCCTTATGCAGGCATGCAAAACCGCGCCATTAAAGCGCTTTCAGAGGAGCAGATAGCAGGCCTCCAGGCAGGCAAGGGCATGGCACTGGCCATGCCTGCCGAGTTGAATGGCTACCCTGGCCCTGCACATACCCTGGAACTGGCTGCCGAGCTGCAACTCACTGACGAGCAGGCCACACGTACCCAGCAGCTATTTGCAGACATGGAAGCCCAGGCCAAGGCAGCGGGGCTGGAAGTCATTGAAGCGGAAAGAGCACTGGACACCCTGTTCCGCGACAAGCTGGCCACACCTGAAGCGGTTTCTGCCGCAGTGACCAAGGCAGCGCTTGCACAGGGCAAGCTGCGAGAGACCCATTTGCGCTACCACCTCTCGATGATGGACGTTCTGACTGCAGAGCAGATTGCTGCGTACAACCAGCTACGCGGCTACTGATTGTTTCATCAGCACATTGCGCATGGGCATGGCACTACGGTCATGCCGCCACCAAAGAAAAAGGATCTGCACAGCAAGGTGCAGATCCTTATGATTAAAAGTGGCACCAGGGCTTATGTATCAAGCACTAGCAGCTATCAAAACCATATTCAAGCCTTGACCAGCTTGCGCAGCTTCAGCGCCGCCACAATCTGCAGCACGCCGTAGATCAGGGCGACCACGCCAATCCAGATCACGCCCACGATGACACCGGCGATCGGTGCAATCAGCAGCAATGCGCCCAGCGCCACGCCCATGAAGCCGCTGATGATCAGCATCCATTCGTTGTCGATTTCCTTGCGCACGCGGATAGCAAACACGATGCGCATCACACCAAACACCACAAACCACACGGCAGCCACCCAGACCATGGCTTCTGCCATCGACACGGGGTTGAGCACGGCCATGACACCAAAGGCCAGAGAGATCAGCGCGTAGATCAGCATCCAGCCCTTGGACGCCGGGGCATCTCTGGTGAACAGCCCAATCAGCCCCACCACGCCTTCAGCAATGGCCAGCACACCAATGGCCCAGGTCAGGCTGGCCCCCATGCCCACAGGGTTGACAATGGCCATGATGCCAAACAGCACAGCCACCACGCCGAACAGCAAAATCAGCCACCAGCTGCGCCCCACGGCTTGCTGCAGCATGTTCACAGGTGAGTTATTCATTTCCATCTTCCACTCCTTCCGAATCAAAGTTGCTGTTCTCGATTATGGGATGCTGCCTGTCCCAACGGCAGGCACGGTGCACAGTGAACGATGCTGTCCTACACAGGCGTTGCAGTTATATCAAAGCCATGACGAATAGCCCAATGTTTACCCGCCAGTTGCTCGCTTTCTCACATGACGGGCAAAAAGAAAGCTCCACAAGGGAGCTTTCTTTGCAATAGAGCAGATGGGCTTTATGAGGCCAGCTTGAAGGTAGAAACCGCCTGCACCAGCTGACGGGCCTGATGGTTCAGGCTGTCTGCGGCAGAGGCAGCCTCTTCCACCAGCGCTGCATTTTGCTGGGTCACCTGATCCAGCTGCGCCACGGCGTCGCTGACCTGTGCAATGCCTGCCGACTGCTCGGTGCTGGCGGCGTTGATGTCGGAGATCAGTCCGCTGACCTCGTGCACCTGCTTGACGATGTCCTGCATGGTGGTACCGGCTTCGCTCACCAGCTCACCGCCGGATTCCACCTTCTGCACGCTTTCGCTGATCAGTGCCTTGATTTCCTTGGCTGCTTCCGCACTGCGCTGCGCCAGTGTGCGCACTTCACCGGCCACCACGGCAAAGCCGCGGCCCTGATCACCTGCACGTGCGGCTTCCACAGCGGCATTGAGCGCCAGAATGTTGGTCTGGAAGGCAATGCCATCGATCACGCTGGTGATGTCCGAAATCTTGCGCGAGGAGCTGTTGATGTCTTCCATCATGTGCACCACCTGATCGACCACCACACCACCCTTGGCGGCCACTTCGCTGGCCGTCTGTGCCAGCTTGGCGGCGTGCTGCGCGGTTTCAGAGTTCTGGCGCACGGTGCTGGACAGCTCTTCCATGGAGGCAGCGGTTTCCTCCAGATTGCTGGCCTGCTCTTCGGTGCGCTGCGACAGGTCGGCATTGCCCACGGAGATCTGGCTCACGCCAGTGGCAATGCTGTCGCTGCTGTTGCGCACGGTGCTCACAATCTCGCGCAAGCCTTGCTGCATCTTGTGCATGGCGTAGACCACGCTGCCAGGCTGCGCGTGGCTGGTGTCAATCTGGCTGGACAGGTCTCCCGCCGCAATGGCGCTGGCCAGATCCGCCACATCGCTGGGTTCACCACCCAGCTCACGTGTCAGGCTGCGTGTCAGCACCACGCCGATGGCCACACCCGCCAGCACGCCTGCCAGCGTCAGTCCAATCAGCAGTGCACGAATTTCCTCGTAGGTGCTGGCAGTGGCATCGTTGAGCTCGGAAGCATTGGCGCGCTTGAGGTCCATCAGCTGGTTCATGGCACTGTCTGCACGGGCTGCAATCGGGCGCAGCACGGTAAACAGGCGCTCTGAAGAAGCACGCTGGTCATTCAGAGGCTCGGCCTGGAGTATCTGCTCAATGTGCTGCACTTCCTTTTCGTAGGCGTGCACGGCATCCATGCTCTGCGCAAACAGTTCGCGCCCCTTGTCAGTGGAGAGCTTGGACTTGGCTTCACCCAGCGCCTGGTACACATGCTGAATGCGTGCATCACGGTCCTGGATGTGGCGCTCTCTGTCCGACTGCGTATAGGACAGCATGGCACTGCGAATGGCGCGATTGGCAGCCTGCAGCTGCACATTGGCCTCAGCCACGTAACTCAAGCCAAGCGCCTCACTCTCATACATGGCACTGGCCATATCGTTCATCTGCGAGGACTTGAGCACGCCCTGAATGCCGATGATTGCGCCAATGAACGCAACCACCAGAAATCCTCCAATGAGCTTGCTACCGACCTTGAGGTTTCGAAACCATTCCATGTGAGCTTCCTGCGTGTAAGTTTTTCAATACGAGCTGCGCCACGGTGCTTTCCCTGAAGGAAAGCTCCTTGATGCATCTAGCGTGGAGAAGACAGGGCACAGACAGACCATGGACACGCGCTGCTGGCGTGCGAGCCTGTCTGTCCAGAGGCAGCGGACAGTGCGTCTGCTGGATTTGCGAATAAGCGCGATGTGTTGGCTTTTGTCGTGAGTGCCTCACAGGCTCGAATTTTTACAATTGTTATCAATTGACGCTTTGTGCCTTCAAGGTACAACCACGCTCAACCTGGGCTTTACCGCAGTCAGAAACAACAAAGGCTTCCCACAGGAAGCCTTTGTTTTGATAGCGCTTTGCGCTTGTAAATAAACAGTTTCAGATATAAATCATCTTCAAACCTTTGTTTTACCAGCGCTAGAAGCTATATTTTTAGACAGGAATGCCCACCAGATCGTGGCCTTGCACGCCCAGAATGCGCACGCTGATCAAGTCGCCCGTCTTGTAGGTCTTGCTGGCCTTCTCAGGGGGCTGGATGTGCACCACGCCATCAATCTCAGGCGCGTCGGCATAGGTACGGCCCACGCCGCCCTTTTTGCCCAGGCCCACGGCCTTATCGACCAGCACCTTCATGACCTGGCCCACGCGGCGCTGCAGGCGCTGGGTGGAGACTTCTTCGGCCACGGCCATGAAACGGGCGCGGCGCTCTTCACGCACTTCCTCGGGCAGCATGCCGGGCAGCTCGTTGGCTGTAGCGCCTTCCACGGGGCTATAGGCAAAGCAGCCCGCGCGGTCAATTTCGGCTTCACGGATGAAGTCCAGTAGGTGCTGGAATTCTTCTTCGGTCTCGCCGGGGAAGCCTGCGATAAAGGTGGAGCGAATGACCAGCTCAGGGCACATCTTGCGCCATTCGCGGATGCGGTCCAGGTTTTTCTCACCGGATGCAGGGCGCTTCATGCGCTTGAGCACATCGGGGTGGCTGTGCTGCAGGGGCACGTCCAGATAAGGCAGGATCTTGCCTTCGGCCATCAGCGGGATCAGTGCATCCACGGTGGGGTACGGATAGACGTAGTGCAGACGCACCCAGGCGCCGTGCTGCTGCGCCAGCTTGCCCAGCTCGTCGGCCAGTTCCAGCATGCGGGTCTTGACAGGCTTGCCGTCCCAGAAGCCCGTGCGGTACTTCACGTCCACGCCGTAGGCAGAGGTGTCCTGGCTGATGACCAGCAGTTCCTTGACGCCACCTTCAAACAGGGCCTTGGCTTCCTTGAGTACATCACCAATCGGGCGCGAGACCAGATCGCCGCGCATCGAGGGGATGATGCAGAAAGTGCAGCGGTGGTTGCAGCCCTCCGAAATCTTCAGGTAGGCATAGTGCTTGGGTGTGAGCTTGATGCCCGCATCACCAAAGCTGCCGGGCACCAGATCCACAAAGGGGTCATGGGGCTTGGGCAGGTGCTGGTGCACCGCATCCATCACTTCCTGCGTGGCATGGGGGCCGGTCACGGCCAGCACGCTGGGGTGTACTTCGGCGACCATGGAGCTGCCGCCTTCCTTGCCAGCCTTGGCTCCCAGGCAGCCAGTCACGATCACCTTGCCGTTGGCCGACAGGGCTTCGCCAATGGTGTCCAGACTTTCCTTGACGGCATCGTCAATAAAACCGCAGGTGTTCACGATCACCAGATCCGCGCCTTCAAAGGTCTTGGAGGTCTGGTAGCCCTCAGCGCTGAGCTGCGTGAGGATGAGTTCAGAGTCAGTCAGTGCCTTGGGGCAGCCCAGAGACACAAAGCCCACCTTGGGGGCGCTGTTTTCGGTTGTCATTGTGTGAATGCGTGTGGGGATTACGCCTGATGCGCAGGGCCTGCGCGCGGATGCCTGAAGTTGCTCCGGCCGGCGAAATCAAAGGGCGATTTTAGCCAGCCCCATGTTTTCATGCCTGCACCAGAGCCCATAGCCCGGCACGCAGCGTTTGCAGTGCATAAAAAACGGGCCTTGCGGCCCGTGGCTGGTGCTGGCCCCCGCCTTCAGCGCTTGAGGCCAAACATGCTCATCATCTGTTCGGTCTGCTTTTGCATCTGCTCCTGCATTTTCTGCATCTGCTCGGCGTAGTTCGCGTTCATCAGCGGGTTGGACATCTGCACCATCTTGGCCCAGGCATCTACGCCCCCGGCCTGGTCCGCCATCTTGTTCTGGAAGTCCGTGAACATCTGCACGTTCTTCTCGATAAAGCTGCCCATGTGGCCCTGCATGGTGTGGCCGTAAAAGCGAATGATGTTGGCCAGCATGGCTTCGGTGAACATGGGGGCGCCACCGGCCTCTTCTTCCAAGATGATTTGCAGGAAGATCGACCGCGTGAGGTCTTCACCCGTCTTTGCATCCTTGACCACGATGTTTTCATGCTGCATCACCAGCTGCTTGACCTCGGCCAGTGTGATGTAGGTCGAAGTGGCAGTGTCATACAAGCGGCGGTTGGGGTATTTTTTGATGACGCGCTGCTGGTTGGTCGAAGAGGACGAAGTGTTTTCTTGTGCGGTCATCGGGCAATCTCGTAGCAGTTTCAGTCAATAAACAAAAGGCGTGTGCAGGTTTGCATTGTAGGAAAGGGCTTGCTTGCTGCAGCGCAGCACTAACCCTAGGGAACCTCTGCATAACTCGATTTCAAGCGTGATAGTGCTTGAACGAGTGTG
>ERZ1034913.724-NODE-724-length-23771-cov-4.899266_pt1 | contig 23771 bp, 19 predicted proteins | sample MGYA00520697_ERZ1034913 | MGnify/ENA primary metagenome ERZ1034913 (study PRJEB33766, sample SAMN09781786) | gut metagenome | biome: gut microbiome | host: Homo sapiens | place: Madagascar | study: EMG produced TPA metagenomics assembly of the PRJNA485056 data set...
GGAAACAACACTATACTTTTTTCTAATTTCAATTTTGAAGTATGTGTTAGACAAAAACTTTATATGTAAATTTTACTGCAAACTAATATAGGGTAAGTCGAATATCTTCACTTTAAAGCTTATACATTATCACTTTCATAGATATGAACTTACCCTACATTGGTTACACATTGAATACTGACAACTAGCAGCCTCCAAAAGAAACTTATTCATATTTTGTTGTTACTTAACCTAACACGATTACGATCCATCAAATTGTTAGTTGTTGGTATTGAGTGTGTAATGATTGTTGAAAAGTGTGTACCGCATTTGCGTTTTAACAAAGGTTAGAACGTGCTGAGGCTTTAATTGTGCGGTATACAATTTTGAGTAATCATTGAAAACTGGAGTTATATTTGTTTCCTAGGTACTTAACACACGATATAGAGTTTTAGAAGAAATGCTAATTCCTATGTGTTACATCGACAAGAGAGCGATGGTATAACTTCGGTTTTGAATAATTAACATAAACAAAATGAATAAACTTATCACATAATGGGGTATATCCACGGCGATATACTCCAATTTTTGTATAAATCTATCATAAAGGGGAGATTATGACGGATGTTTTGTGTTGTAAAAAGAAATGCCTTAACAACAAAAATGGCATATGTACCGCAAAGACAATAGAATATGACGGACTATGTCAAACATATATTACTTGTGGCGGTGCAAGTAAAGGTAATTATGGCTTATGTGTTAGATCACATGGAAAGTTAAAAAGGAAAGGTGGCGAAGTGCTGAAATGATTAAAGCAATCAAACAATTCATTGAAGATAGAAAACTATTCAAACAAGCAGCTAAGGACTTAAACAATAAAGACCTACAAGCCAAAGCAAAATATGCTTACGAACATCGTGGCGATACAATGATTACACTCATTGATGGTTTAGCTATCGTATGTGCAGTACTAATCTTAATCGGTATTGTGTGGTGTTGGATGTGAATTATCAACCAACGATAAAGAAATTACTTAAAGCATTACAGATGAACGGTAGACGATATGTAGTTGATGTAAGGCAATCATGGAGTAAATACGATAAGCCTTGCAAGGTATACATAGTCAGTCGAATGTACACGGAAGAGGAATATAAACTAACATTCCCTCATAAGTACAAAAAGGGTAAGACCTTTAAAGAGAAACAACTCTATAAGAAAGAAAGTGAGTATAGCAGTACTAAGCAACATGAAGTACTGCTATTTTTAGTTAAGACATATAAAGGTGGTGAGTAACATTGACGAATATAGAAGAATTAGCACAAAAACTAACTAAGAAAGAACGCATATTCGCTGATGAATACGTTAAGACCACCAATGGAACACAAAGCGCAATTACTGCTGGATATTCAGAAAAGACGGCAAGAAGTAAAGGCAGTCAGTTATTAACAAAAATAAACGTGCGCCAATATATAGATGCAGTCATGAACGAACGTAGCAAAGACACAATCGCAACGGCTGATGAAGTGTTGGAATATCTAACTAGGGTTGTGCGTGGTGAAGAAAAAGATGCGTTTGGTTTAGATGTATCGGTTGCTGATAAAACGAAAGCAGCTGAACTGTTAGGTAAACGCCATATGCTATTTACCGACAAAGTAAAACTAGATGCAGAAATAGAGATTGATATATCAGACCGAATGAAACAAGCAAGGGTGAAATCAGATGAAGTACAACAAGGCACAACTGATTGATGCGTTGGGTTCGTTTACTCATGATCCATTAGGCTTTGTATATTTCGCTTTCCCTTGGGGAGAAAAAGGGACACCGCTTGAAAACTTTGATGGTCCTGATGAATGGCAGGTTAAGACTTTCAAGAAAATAGGCGAAGAACTACGCAAGGGAAAGTCATTAGCTAAGGCGATACAAATTGCAGTTGCATCAGGTCATGGTATTGGTAAGTCCGCCTTTTCTTCATTGTTGATACTGTTCGCTATTGCTACACACGAAAATACAAGAGGTGTAGTTACTGCTAATACTGATACACAGTTGAAGTCTAAGACTTGGGCTGAGTTGAATAAGTGGTATAACCTATTCATTGGTAAAGAATTATTCACTTATACGGCTACTGCTTTGTTTAGTGCTGATAAGCAATATGAAAAGACATGGCGCATTGATGCTATTCCATGGAGCGAAAGTAACCCAGAGGCATTCGCTGGTCTACACAATCAAGGTAACAGAATACTTATCATATTTGATGAGGCATCAGCAATATCTGACAAGATATGGGAAGTAACAGAGGGTGCATTAACGGATAAGGAAACAGAAATCATATGGTGCGTGTTTGGTAACCCTACACGTAATAGCGGTAGGTTTAGAGAATGTTTTAGAAAGCATCGTAACTACTGGACTACATATCAGATTGATAGCCGTACTGTTAAAATCTCAAACAAAGCCAAGTTGCAAGAATGGGTTGATATTCATGGTGAGGATAGCGACTTTGTAAAGGTTCGTGTTAGAGGGTTATTTCCTAGTGCATCTGATACACAGTTTATATCCGCAGAGATAGCAGACGAGGCACAGAAACGAGTATACAAGGTTGGACAGTTTAATAACTTACCAACGATCATTGGTGTTGACCCTGCATGGACTGGTAGCGATACGTTAGAAATCGTAATGCGTAACGGCTACTCTATGAAGTGCTTAGCAACGATTGAAAAGAATGACGATGATATGCGAATGGCACAACTCATCGCACAGTTAGAGGACGAATACAAAGCCGATGCAGTATTCATTGACCAAGGGTACGGCACAGGTATTTATAGTATTGGTAAATCAATGGGTAGACGATGGCGGTTAGTTGCCTTTGGTGGTAAAGCACCTAATGATATGTATCTCAACATGAGAGCGTATATGTGGGGTGAAATGAAAGAATGGCTAAAAGAGGGCGGTTCTATTCCACCTAATGACCAAGGCTTGTACGATGATATAACAAGTCCTGAGGCTATCATCGACAAGAACGGCAGAATACAACTTGAAAGCAAAAAGGATATGAAAGAACGTGGCTTACCATCTCCGAATAAGGGCGATGCATTAGCCTTGACCTTTGCGTTCAGGGTCAATAAAAAAGTGAATGTAGGGAGTAGGGTTCATGCTAATACAGAGTATGATCCATTTAAAAGATAAGGGGTGATTAGTAAATGTGCATGAAAAATAAGATGCCTGATACACCAATGCCAGCACCAGCACCAACTGTACAAACGGATGATGCAACTACAACAACTGGTGAAGAATGGTATAGCGCTAAAAAGCGTAAAGGCAAACGTGGTTATGAAAGTACAATTCTATCCACGGCAACAACTGGCACTAAGAACACATTAGGGGGTTAGATATGCAAGGAACTATCCTGTCAACGCTTGCTAGACAACCGACAAATGCGATGCCTAAGAAACGTGATTACACGAAGATTAAGGCAAAGTTTAATGCTATGTTCAATAATCGTCAAAAGTACGTTGCTAAGTGGAAAGATATTCGAGATTATCAACTACCTTTCCTTGGGTTATTTGATGATGAACAAGACCAATCGAAAGTCTACACCGATAAAATAAATAATGGTGTAGCTTGGGAAAGTTGCCAAATCTTTGCATCAGGTGTAATGAGTGGCATGACACCACCTAGTAGAAAGTGGTTCAAGCTAACATTAGAGAATACTGACCTAGCAGCTAATAGCGATGTTAGTAAGGTACTTGATGAACGTGAAGAGATTTTGTACGCAGTCTTTGCTAAGTCTAATTTCTATAACGTAGTGCATCAAGCCTACATGGAACTACCATTTGGACAAGCGCCTATGTCAATCATGCCTGACCCTAAGTTTGGTGTAAGGTTCACATCATACCCTATCGGTACATATGCATTAGAGTGTGGCAGTAATGGTGAAGTAAACACCTTTGGTAGAAAATACCGAATGACCGCAGACCAGCTTGTTGAAGAGTTTGGATATGATGCTTGCACAGAACAAGTCAAACGTGAATATGACGATGGCAAAGGTAACGCAACAACTCATGTTGTGTGTTGGTTGGTAACACCTAATAAAGACCGCAACGGAAAACTAGGCAATAAGAATATGCCTTACTCATCCATCTATTGGATAGAGGGGAGCAACTCCGATGAAGTGCTACGGCATAGTGGCTTTGAGGAGTGGTCTATTCCTATTGCTAGACATACCACTCATGATCTAAGCGGTTATGGTAAAGGGTGTGCATGGTTCGCACAGTCAGATGCACAGATGCTACAGTTACTTGAAAAAGATTTAGTAACGGCAATCGAATTAGGTATTAAACCACCTATGAGTGCTACATCTGATGTGATTGGAAGTGTAAATTTATTCCCCGGCGGTGTAACAGAAGTTGATACTGGCGGTAAGGTTGAACCAATATTCAACGTAGGCATTGATGTTGCAAATGTACAAGCTAAGATACAATTCGTATCTGAAAGTATTAAACGTGCTTATAGTGCTGACTTATTTTTAATGTTAGATAACCTAGATGCTGGACAAATGACCGCACGTGAGGTTATGGAGCGCACGCAAGAAAAAATGCAACAGTTAGGTCCTGTAGTTGAACGCTTACAAAGTGAGTTTCTAAACCCAATCATTGAACGTACTTATGGCATCTTAGATAGGGCTGGAATATTTCCACCTATTGATGAACAGACTGCTGAAATGCTAAATGGCATGGATGTTAAGATTGAATACATCTCACCATTAGCACAAGCACAGAAAATGTCATCTTTGGTGAATATTGAACAGTACTATGCTTTCATAATGTCATTAGCACAGGGCAATGCTAATATCGTTCAGAAGTTTAACTTTGAAGAGGCAGCCGACATATACGGTGTAAATCTTGGTGTACCAGCTAGGGTTATTCGTTCTAATGATGAGTATCAACAAATCATGGAGCAACAACAACAGGCACAACAAGAGCAAGCTGAACAAGAACAAGCATTACAAATGGCACAATTAGCACCTCAAATGGCTGGTGCTGCTAAACAAGCAACAGATGCAGCCAATGACGGAAACCCAGTAATGCAACAATTAATGGGTATGGGGGTGTAGATGAAAACAAAACAAGAATATATTCGTGATCGTGATATTGATGCACTTAACCACGTACTAAGTACTGAACTTGGTAGGTGGTTTTTTTGTAGGCTTTTAGACCGCACTAATATTTTGAAACAATCATTCACAGGCAATTCTGAAACATTCTTCAATGAGGGGAAACGAAAAGTAGGGTTATCCTACATGAACGATTTGGGAAGTATTGGTGATGGTGTAGAGGGTGTAAAGAAATATCACCAAGCACAACTGGAATATATCCAACAACAGAAATTGTTTAACGATTTAGAAAAGAAAGGTGAATAAACCACATGGCAGAAGAACTAGAACAAGGCACGAATAATAACACAGGTAGTGCGGAAAGTGGTACACCACAAGAACAAAACACGAATGATGGTGGTACTTTGCTAGGTGGCAACCCTGAGGGTGCTAACCAAGAGGAACAACAAAGCGTACCTGAACCAATCAAATATGACTTTACACCAGCCTTTGAGGGTGGTGTGGTTGATGAAAACATCGCCAATGAGTTTTCTAAATTGCTTAATGGTGTAGGCGCAACACAAGAGCAAGCAGTAGAAATGGCGAAGTTTGGTTCTAAATATGGTACAGACCTTGTAACCGCTTACGAGGAACAAAGACAACAAGCCGAAATGAAACAGTATGCAGCATACGCAGAACACACAAAAGAGGTTCTAGGTGCGAAGTTTGACGAAACAGTAGCACAAGCATCTGTTGGTGTTGAGGCAGTCGAAAAAGAAATCCCAAACATTCGTGAAATCTTATCTCAAAACGGCTTAGGTAATCGTGTTGAGATAATTCAACTGTTCGCACAAATCGCCAATATGGCTGGCGAAGATAACAATTCTAATAGTGGTAAAGCTGGAAGTACAAACATTTCCGAGGAAGAACGAGCAAAAATGCTTTACCCATCTATGAGTAAGTAATTGATTTAAAGGAGTAATACATGGCTACAATCGGTACTATGAACCCAACACTTTTAGATGTGCAATCTAGATTAGATCCAAACAATGCAGTTGCACAAATCATCGAAATGATGAACCAAACAAATGAAATCGTACAAGATATGACAATGGTAGAGGGCAACTTGCCTACAGGTCATAAAACAACTGTACGTACAGGCTTGCCTGAGGCTACATGGAGAATGCTTAACTATGGTGTTAAACCAAGCAAATCTAAAACAAAACAAGTAACCGACACTTGCGGTATGCTTGAAGCCTATGCGGAGATTGATAAATCTTTGGCAGATTTGAATGGTAACTCCGCTGCATTCCGTTTGTCCGAAGATTATGCTTTCTTAGAGGCTATGAACCAAGAATGGGCATCTACATTATTCTATGGTGATGAAAAATCCCCTGAAAAATTCGTAGGCTTGGCAGCACGTTACAATGATAAAACTGCTGAAAGCGGTAAAAACATTATTGATGCTGGTGGTACAACTAACCTTACATCTATCTACCTTGTAGTATGGGGTAAAAATACTGTACATGGTATCTATCCTAAAGGTTCTACAGGCGGTATTTCCCATAAAGATTTAGGCGAACAAACATTGACTGACCCTGATGGCGGTCGCTACCAAGGCTATCGTACACACTACAAACTTGATACAGGTTTAACTGTACGTGATTGGAGATATGTTGTACGTATCGCAAACATCGATGTGAATGCATTGACTAAAGATGCTAAAACTGGTGCTGACCTTATTAACCTTATGATTAAAGCGGAAGAACTTATCCCTAACATGGGTATGGGTCGAGCAGTATGGTACATGAACCCTACTGTACGTACATTCTTGCGTATGCAAAAGAATGAGGCACACAAATACACTATTTCCGAAGACCAAGAAATGGGTCATACAGTAGTCCGTGCAAATGGCATTCCAGTACGAAAAACTGATGCGTTATTGTCTACTGAAGCACGTGTACAATAATAGGGGGATAACATATGTATATCGATAAACAAAATACTTTTTTCTACAAACAAGCGTTGACTACAAACACTAACTCCGATGTAGTTATGAATGGTAATGGTGGCGATGCAGAGAAATCTTTGTGGCTTGTAATTCGCATCGACAAAGATGTAACTGGTACACCTTTATTCAACGTGTACACATCTAATACAGATAACATGGCTAATGCGGTATTGTTGCATGGTATCACTTTAACTGCTGGTGCAAAAGCTGGTACTAAAGTTGCGGTACGCTTGGCAAGTGGTGCAAAGAAATATATTAGAATAAACGCAAATAATATGACTGGCGGTACTATCTCCGCATTCTTGACACCTGATGTGCGTTTAGTATAGGAGTTACAAATGGAATATATTGTTAAAGCAAAATGCTATCACAACACTTTAGGCTTATTACATGAGGGTGAAACAGTAACATTCACAAAAGATGAAGTAGCTGAATACGATAAGGACTACTTCAACTATTTATTTGAGCCTGTAGGTGATGTATCCGCAGAAGTAGAGGAAGTCGAAGAGGCAGAACCTACACCAAAGAAACGTGGTAAGAAAGCGGAAGAAACTGCTGAATAATTGAACGAGGGGTGCTTACGCATCCCTCTTTTTTTATAGAAAGGTGGAAACATGACACCTACTGATATTTGTAATCAAGCATTATCGCTTATCAATGCAGGACGCATCCGTTCTATGACGGAAGAAACAGAACCTGCTAGACAATGCAGATTGCATTATGATCTAACACGTAGAGTATTGTTAGAACAGTTTGAGTGGAACTTTGCACGAAAGCGTGAACGAGCGGTGCTATCTGAACATAAGATTGATGGATGGGGTTATGTGTATGCTTATCCTGAAAAGTGTGTTCGCATCCTTGCGGTAATTCCACAGGGTGATAGATACCGAGCGGAAAAGCAACGTGAATATGATGTGTACCTAACTGATAACAATACAAAGTACATCGTATCTGATGTACCATTAATGCACATTGATTATGTGTACGATATTACCGATGCTGATGTAATGAACCCTATTTTTGTTAAAGCGTTGGTGTGTAAGATGGCATCTGACTTAGCTATGCCATTGACTGGTAATAGTGGTTTATTCGACCAATCGTACAAGTTATATCAAGCTGCATTACAAGAGGCTAAATCTATGAGTGCTAAAGAACGCAGATTAGATATGCCGTATGTAAGTAACTATATCAAGGCAAGGAGTTGGTAATATGCAACCTATGTTTATCGGACAAGTCGCATTTACTACAGGTGAGGTATCGCCTGATGTATCTAGTCGATTTGACTTAGAACAATATAAAAGTGCATTACTGCTTGCTGAAAACGCAGTCATTCGACCTTATGGTGCGGTAGCACGTAGGCAAGGTTCACAGTTTATCGGTTATGCAAAACATAATGATAAACCAGTTAGACTGTTTGAATTTACAACCAATAAGAACCAATCATTCATGCTTGAATTTGGTGATAGATATGTGAGAGTGTGGCGGAATGGTGTATATACGAATGTTGAAGTAGCAACACCATTTGAGGCGGACATTGTAGGCGAATTAAACTGCATCCAAAGTGGCGATGTAATGTTCATTTGTAGTGGTAAGTATCCTATTCAAACGCTATCACGATATAGTGATACAGACTGGCGAATAGATGCATATAAGCTAACAGAACAACCTTATGATGAAATCAACACCGATAATGGACATACACTAACTGTTAATGGTGATACGATCACATCTACAAAAGACCTCTTCACACAAGACATGGTAGGTAGTGTAATACAGATTGCCTACTATGTAGAGGCAGTACATACTAAGTCAGCTGGCGAAGTTGTGGAGAAAAAAGTAAAACGTGGAGCATATGCAGGACAAACCACAGAAAAGACTTATAACAACATTAATTACAATGTTGGGGCATATAGTACCGATACTGAATTGTCATGGAAATTCACAACGCATGGCACATGGGAGGGTACAGTAAAGTTACAGATTTCTAACAACGATGGTCAAACGTGGAAAGACTACAGAACATATACATCTAAGAATGACTACAACGTAACTGATACAGGTAAGATAGAAACTGGTGCAAGGCTTAAATACATATCAGACATTAAGAGTGGTTCTGTGAATTGCGACTTATCCATTATGCCATTCACTCAATATGGTATCGTTGAGATTAAAAGCGTAACCGATGCTAAGAATGCAAAGGTTAATGTTCTGAATGGTATTAAAGAGGGTGAACCTAGCTATCAATGGAAATTAGGTAGTTGGAATAGTGGTAGAGGTTATCCAAAACTTTGTACGTTCTATCAAGACCGATTTGTAGTTGCTGCAACTGATAGCAAACCTAACTTCATTTGGTTTAGTAGAACTGGTGATTATCCTAACTTTGGGGTTGAAAAAGTAGGCGGTACGATTACAGATGATAGTGCAATCACACTACCTGTTATCAATCGTAAGATGTACGAGATTAGACACCTTGTACCAGCCAATGACTTAATTGTTTTAACAAGCGGTAATGAATGGATAGTAGATGGTAGTAAGACGATTACACCTACTAACTGTTACCTTAAAACACAAACACAACGTGGTGCATTGAAATGTGAACCACAATTCATCGGTAATCGGTGTGTGTTCGTTCAAGAGCGTGGCGGTACTGTTCGTGATATGGGTTATAACTATGAGTCAGATAACTACACAGGGCAAGACTTAACATTGTTTGTTAAAACATTGGTTAAAGGTCATGTGGCAGTTACGAGTGCATATGCGCAAGACCCTGACAGTATTATTTACTACGTTCGAGATGATGGACAGTTGAATTGTTTAACCTACATACCTGAACAAAAGGTATATGGTTGGTCGCACTTTGTAACTAATGGCAAGTACCGATATGTAGAGAGTGTGGCAGAGGGTGAACAAGACACAATCTATTTTGTAGTAGATCGTGTGATTAACAATAAGAGTGTTAAATGTATTGAACGTAGTATTCCACTTTACACAGAGGATAACTCCGATGTGTTCCTAGATTGCTATGTTAAAGTTGCTAACTCTATTAAGACTGATTACATCAACGCACCTCATCTTGTAGGGCAAATGGTAGACATAGTAGTTGATGGGCAACAAATGCCATCTAGGGTAGTACCACCAACTGGTGTTATCAAATTAGATGGTAAAGCGAATGTAATTACTGTTGGTTTACCTTATACTACTAAAATCAAAATACCTAGCGTAGAGCAACAAATAAACGATGGCACACTACAATGCAGATTGGTTACTATAACACGAGTTGCATTGAGATTGTATCGTTCATATGGTGGTAGCGTAGGTAGAACATTTGAAGATGCAGATGATTTGATTATGAAACCGAAATCATTATTTACAGGTGATACTGCAATAGTATTACCGAAGATAGCAACAAGCGTTAATACTAATACAGAAATCTGTATAAAACACTCAAAACCTTTCCCATTTAACCTATTAGCGGTTACAAGAGAGGTAGAAATTGGCGGTGGTTTTCCAAATGTTCATGGAATGTAAAATTTGCCCATCTAAGCACGTTTTGTTAATTCGTGAGTTATATATCAACTTGCGTTCGATAGATGCCTTAGAGGTCAAATATATCAATCGAAAAAATTCAAACTATGGAGAAAATGACTTTGTAAACGATATTCTTGGGGAAGATTATCAAAGTCGAATAGTAACTGATAATGATAAGCCATTATGTGTGTATGGAGTGTCTAACACATCATTAAATGGGATGCATTGCATTTACTTTTTGGGGAGTAAAGATTTTGAACGTAGTTTGACATTGCAAAAGCAATTTATAAAAGTTAGTAGAAATATCATTGGGGAATGGCTACAAACTAGGGAAGTACTTTTTAATTACATACACAAAGAAAATCACCGCACCATTAGATGGCTAAAGTCATTAGGTGCGGTTATTCATTACGATATTAACGATGGGGATATGGTTTTATTCACATTGAGAAAGGGGGATGCGAATGTGTAACCCTATTGCATTAACCGCAGCAAGTATGGTTGGTACATTGTTTACACAACACCAACAAGGTAAGGCGCAAGCTGCAATGTACAATCAGCAAGCTAGGGTAGCAGAGGCGAACGCACGAATAAGTGATCGCAAGCAAGAACAAATTGCAGACCAAGCCTTGCAAGAACGAGATAAAATGTCCGATAAGATGCGACTTATTCAAGGGCAGAATACGGCAGAAACTGGTGCAAGTGGTTTGATGATGGCTGGTACACCATTACAACTCATGGCATCTAGCTATGACGAGTACAACAAGGATATTCAGAATTGGGAAACTAACAAGAATAACAGTATCTACAACGAATATCTAAATGGTATGAACTACCGCAACGAGGCAAGCACCGCACGAGCAGCAGCAAGTAATGCTAAGAAACAAACTAGAATGGCTATGTTAGGTACGATATTAAGTGGTGCATCTAGTATCTATGGTTTGAAACAACAATATGCAAGCCAAAATGTAGGTAGTGGTAATAACTACTACACACCAGCTAGTGATGCACTAGAGGCTGCTGGTATGCCTAAAATGAAATTCGTAACTAAAGGTACTATCAGAAATAATAGGTGGGGTATCTAATGAAGTTAATAGGCTATGATAGCAATCAACGCTTAAACACAATTAATGGTAGTGTACAAGCTAATGTAAATGAAATGGCTTATGGTGGTAACACAAGTGGCTTGAATGCTATGACAAAAGCATTGCAAGATGCAACCAATACATGGATAGAAATCGACAAACGAAAAGATTATATCGATGTAACAAATGCTATCAATGAGTTTAACAATAGCACTAATAAATTACTTAATGATGATAAAGATGGGTTGATGATTCGTAAAGGTATGAATGCTCAATCTATATTGCCTGACTATAATGCTGGTGTAGACAAAATACAAAAGGATATATTTGAGAAATATAAATTCAGAACCAATGATGCTATCAACGCATTTAAAAAAGCAGTCGAAACATCTAAAACAACTGATTACAATAATATATCTAAATATTCACGAGGTCAGTATGAAACGGCATTAAGTATAGCTACACAAAATCAAATTACAAACCTTAGAGATTCGGCTATTCGTTCTGACAATATTACAGACCAAATAAAAACGATTTCTTTAATGGGAGATTTGTATCGTTCCACAGGTAAAGAGTTAGGGTTAGATGATGAACAGATTAACGAAAAAATTCGTGAGAATACAGACCAAACTGGTAAAAGTTTACTTGATAGATCCGTGGCAGAAAATGATTCAACGAAAGTTGAAAATTTACTAACTTCATTAAGTGGTGTTGTTAGTGAAGATGTATTGACACCATATAAAAAAATGTCCAATCAAATGAATATTAACAAATTAGTTAATGATGATAATACATATGCTAAGTTGTATCAGATGTATGGACATGATTTAAATACAGGAATGAGTAGTGCTGCCATGTATGTTAGAGCAAAGATGGAAACTCAAAACGAGGAAGCACTAAAAGGTGGCATTGGCCAAAATAAACAATTATGGAATATGGCTGTTTATGCTAATAAAAAATATGGTATTAATACTGAAATTGCATATCGACAATTATATGCAGAGGGTACAGTTGGCGGTGAATTAAGTAGACTTGCTAGAGAAAATCATAATTACGCAGGTTTGACACAGGTTGAGCCGAATGGTGAAGAAAACAGACAGACTGATGGTGGTACAAATTACTATAAAATGTACAATTCCGATGAAGAGTTTGTTGATGATTGGATGAAAGGATATATCATTCCTAATAATGCTATCAATGCACAAACTATAGATGAATATGCTGATAAATTAAAAGCTGGTGGATATTATACGGCAAGCGCAGAACATTATAAGGGCTTAATGAGAAATGCCCCAATGTCTAGCGGCGGCAGCCCTAAATATTCAGAAGACCAAATCAAGAAAGCTGAAGATGAAGCTAAAACTGCCTACAAAAATTATTACACATTGCAAGAGCAAACTAGAAAGATTGCTATCAATGATCGCTTACAAGCAGGTCAAACAATCTTAAATCAAAAGATAGCTAATGGTGATGTAAGCGGTGCATTCCAATATGCACAGGTTCAACTAGCAGGTGCAACTACTCCTGAAGAAAAAGAATATTGGAGTGGCAAAATGGCAAGCGAAAGACCTAAGCTAGATAGAATTTATGAAAAAGGCTTAAAAATGACGGCGCAAGAAAAATGGGGTATTAAGCAGTATGCAAAATCTCATACTTACGAACAGACACGAGCATATGCAGAACGTGTGTTGCCTAATAAAATCATGGATGATGAACTTGATGCATCGTTACTTGAAATCGATGATAACAATAAGAAAGCTAGCAACATTGATTTAACTCCATATGAATATAAACTTGCTACAGTAATGCCTGAAGATAAAACATTGGCTGGTAGCTTTAAATATGGTGTTAAACAAGAAATGGCTGGGCGCATTGAGGAATTTAAAATCAAACATCATAGACCACCTACAGATGCCGAAAAAGATGAAATCTTTGATGCTGCAGTAGCAACAAGCACATTACGTAGTACAAGTAAACCATACTTTGGAGATGGCGATGATTATTCATCTACTATAAGTGGTGCAAGTAATCAAGCAATCGGTATCGTTCATGCTGAACCTGTAGGAAACCACTATATCCGAGTAACATATAGAGATGGCTCAACTAAAGATATTTACGAATCAGAATACAATGCATTACAACGGAGATACACAAATGGCTGATATTAATCAACAAGAGCGTGAGGAGTTTCAAGCGTTAATACGTGGACATGGTGGAGATAATCCACGTTCTTTTACCGCTAGCGCTGGTGTACAGTCTAGTCCTGTAGGTGGTTTTACACCTGTAGGACAGGCTATTGGTGCAGGTATAGATACAGTATCAAGCATCGCAAAAAATACGGCAGATGCATTATCTACAATCGCTAGTACACCTATTAGCGTTAAGAATACAGATGGAACAGAAACAGTTTCACCTTTTGGACAACAAGGCAACCTATTACAATCGATAGGTCAATTAGGGCAGTCATTACCTAACGCTTTACCAGCTGGGTTTGTTAGTAATACCGATAGATTGTTTTTGTATAACAATGAACAGTTACGTGCTAATGAGGCTTTACGTATTGCTAAAACTTTAAATATCGGTGCAGATACAGTTATGTTTGGTGATGATAGAGCATTTGAACGTGCTGATTATCTATCTAGACGAGTAGAACGAGGACAAGTTTTACAAGATATTTACGATGAGTTTCCTGAACTCTATAAGGTGAAATATAGCTCACAAGCAGAGGGCATCCAAGCGTTAAACAATCTTGAATCGATAAAGAATACAAAAGGTGTATTCGATGCGATGCAACAAAGTATTTGGGCGATGAATGACCAAATGAAGTTAGGCGATGTTGGTTTTGCATTGGCACACGAATCTGATCCACAAAAGATTAGCGAATTAACCGATGAGATTAATCGATTACAAAACAATATACAAAGTTATAGGAAACCTGATGGTAGTAGTCCACTAGAAGAAGTATTGGGTGCAACATCTAGTCAAGGCTACATGATGGCGAAACAAGGCGGTTTAGGTGCGGTAGCTGGTGCAGTTGCTGGTGCATTAATTGGTGGTTTGGCTACAGAGGGTGTAGGTGCAACTGCTGGTGCTGCTACTGGTGCTAAATGGGGTGGCGGTGCTGACATGGCATACAATATGTATAAAATGTCATTTGGCAATAAATACGTTGAACTCATTCAAAAGAAAGATGCGAATGGTAATCGTGTATACACAGACCAAGAGGCTAATCAATACGCTATGTCTTACGCTGCTATTGATGCTGGTATTGAGTTTGCAGCAACTGCAGCTATGGGTAAAGCAGTTAAAGCCGTAGCACCTAAAGGCATGATTGCAAAAGCTATTAGTGCTGGTGTTGGTGATACAGTCAAAACCTTTGATAGAGGTATTGGTACAACTGTTGCACAGATGGCTAAGAACTCTATTAAAGCTGGTTTACCTGAACTCTTTGAAGAGGGTTTGCAAGATGTAAATGAAAAGGTACAACACAATCTAACACGTAAGGATAATGACCTAGAGGGTTATTATAGCGTAGGTGATATTGCTATAGGTTCATTAGATGCTATGAAACAAGCCTTGCCAGCGGTAATTGGTTTTGGTGCTATTGGTGGTGCAGTAGGTGGTGTGCGTACTGCAAAGGCTTTTCGTGATTTCCAAAAGTTAACACCTGAACAACAACAAGCAGCAATCATCGCAGAACAAAACCGCAATGGTGCAGTCATTATGGATAATGTTCGTAAGGATAGTGCTACAAATAAGATTGCAAAAGAAAACCCTGAGTTATACGGAAAAATCGTACAAGCACAGGGTGATAAGGTTGGTGTGTCTACTCAATATGTAGATGTAGCAGAATTAGTGCAATCTGAAAACGGACAACTCGCTATCCGTGATATGGTCGATAATGGCTTAGTAACGCAAGAGGAAGTCAAAGCAGCTATAGAGGCTGATGCACCTGTTGAGATTCCTATTGGTTCGTATGCGCAAGTATCTATGAACCTATCCGATGAAACTGTAGATGCATTGAAACAAACCTCATACTTTACACGTGACGGTATGTCATTGGCTACCTTAGAACGTGCAAAGCAAGAAGTAGATGTAGCTAAATCTGTATTGAAAGATGATACCTCTAAACGTGCGGAACGTATCAAAGATGATATTATCCGCAATGAATTTGAGGGTGCATCTGATATAGATCGTGAAGTACTTAACGAGGTACTATCTGACCCTACGAATATTAAACGTAACTATAATAACTTATTGCATACGTTGAAAGAACAGTACAGAGAAACCTATGCTAGTGATTTTGACAATGCAGATAAATCTATCAACGATGCGGTAAGTACTGGTATTGAACCACAATGGCTTACTGATTATAAAGCTAATAATGGCGGTAAAGCGCCACGTACAAATGCAGAACGCAGACGAGCAGCCTATGAGTATAGCCGAGCAACTACAACTGCTAGTTTAGATGGTAACGCTGATGCACTAGCACAATCTGATGCACATTATGCAGACATGGAACATATGCTAATGCAGATTGAAAGCCTAGAGGCTATGAAAGATAAGGTCTTTGAACTGGCGAATAATGACATAGCGTTACGGATGCAATTATCTAAAAGTGGATATGATGTATACAACGAAGTAGTTAAAGCTATTAGCGAAAGCACAAATAGAAAACAACGTGAAACCGCAAAAGCAAATGCATTATTGATGGCACAACACGCTGATATAATGGCACAATATATGCGACAAATGGGTAGAGGGAATTATACCGCTATGGACTATTTGCGTGATACTGTGCGAATTAAGATGAATGCAGTTTTAGACAATCAAAAAGGTTATAATCAATTAAATCAAGATGCAAGACTTAAATTAAGCATTGATAAGAAAAAGTGGAGTAAAATCATTGATAATATTTCGTCTTATAAACGATCTGATTTAATTAGAGTTATGGACACTCCAGCTGTTATGCAACTTATTGGTGTTAAAAATCTACCAATAAAAATGTATGTTTCTAAGTATTGGGATATAAAAACAGGTGCTGGTAAAAACAATCAACATAAGACTGTTACTGATAAAATGTGGAAACAGTTGCCGAGTGCATTGGTAGACCCAATTGCAATTTTTCCATCTAAAACAGTTAATGGTTCAATTGTGATTATGACAGAAATTACAGATAGTAACAAAAAACAAAGTGTTGTTGCTTTGGAATTATCAGCTAGTGTTGCAAATAATATTACAATTAATAGAATAAAATCTTTTTACCCTAAAGATAATGCTAATGCAAACACGTGGTTTTATAATAATTTTACAGATAAAAATAATTCGCCACTATATATTAACGAACAAAAAACCACTAGATGGTTTACAAGGAACGGGCTCCAATTGCCTTACCAAGTAAACCAATCTAGTGGTTACTTTAATAAAAGTATACCAAACGAAAATGATTTAGACAACTACAGAAACGCAAATAGCAATATTTTCTACCAATCTGTTAATGGCATGACAGAAATCATGAGCAATGGTGAACGCATTATCAAGATATTCAAACGTGCAGATAGAAGTACATTCTTACACGAGATGGGTCATGTTTTCTTTGATGATATACAAAAATTAGCATCTATGGAAAATGCACCTGAGCAACTTGTAACAGATTGGAATAAGTTGAAAGAGTGGAGCGGTTGGGTTGATGGTGAAAACGTAGACAATACGAAAGCACATGAGAAATTTGCACGAGGTTGGGAAAGCTATTTGCGAAGTGGTGAAGCACCAACAAGTGCATTGCAAAGAGTGTTCCGTCAATTCTCCAAATGGCTAACATACATTTATCGTAGCGTTCAACGATTAGGTGGTGAAGTACCATCTGATATTAAAGATGTTATGGCACGTATGCTTGCAACCCAAGAGGATATTGAGGCATACGCAGAGCAACAACAGTTAGAACAGTTTGAGAAAACAGAACTCTATAAGCAATTATCCGAACAAGACCAAGCACGTATGCAGTCCTACATCGCTGATGTGAAAGAAAAAGCAAAAGAACGTGTGATGCGAAAACTCATGAAAGAACTTGATAATAGACCTATCAAGGAATGGGAAGAAGAAAAGGATGCTATCCAAATTGAAATCGAAAAACGATTAATTGAGCAATATCCTATCTATAAAGAGCATCAACGATACAACGTGTTTGGTGAGGGTGCGTTGAAAGATACGCAATATAATTCTATTGAAGAGTTAGAGAAAGCGGAAGTAGAACAAACTGGTGCTACATTTAACGATGCTATCAATCAAGAAATGGACAATGCGAAAGCAGAGTTTATGAAAGATAACAACGTAGGCAAAACCAACGAACAAATCGCAGAGGAAATCTTACTATCTACACAAGGTCAGATGAAACTTACCGAAGAGGAAAGTAAGATTATCCAACAATCTACTAATCGTGAATTAGCAAAGAACTGGGAATTATTAGAACGTATTCGTAAGCTAGACCCTAACGCAAAAACCATCGATACGGAATTAAGCGAAATCGAAAAAGAGGTTAAACCTACTAAGTATGATGAGTTGAAAGCTGATAAGAGAAAAGTAGATGCTGCATTGACTGATGCTACTAAGGAACTTGAAAAAGCAGAAGATCGTATCAAACGATTGGAAGATGCATTGCAAGAACGCATCAATAATGTACGTTCTATTCGTGGTGCTGGGTTAGGAACTATCTCCGACTACATGAATAGAGCAAGAAAAGAGTTAGGTGAATTGCCTATCTCTAATGCGGTACAGTTTAAAACGTATCAGAATAAAGCGGTTACTGCTGGTAAGAAAGCTGATAGAACATTGGCAAGTGGTAATGTCGATAAAGCACTTGGATATAAACGTGAACAGATGCTCCAACAAGCGAGAGCAAGAGTAGCGTTTGAAAACTTTGAAAAGTCCAAGAAGTTGCGATTGAAATTGAAACAACAATTACAACGCATGACTAGACCAAAGAACCCTATTGCTATTGAACCTAATATGCGTTATTTCTACGCACATATGGCATACCAAATGGGTTTAACTAAGTACGATGGACTAGCACCTACTGATGGTTTTGATATGAATACAGTATTATCCGCACTTGATGTTGATGCACTTATTCTTAACCAACAATCTACGGTTCAATTACATCCTTGGATAGCAGAAATGTTCTATGCCAAAACACCGAAATCGTTTAAATCAATCACTATGAATGAGTTGGAAACCTTAGAAGAACTCATGACTGGTATGTATAAAAACGGTAGAAATGAGTATGAGGGTACAACCATTTTGAACGATGAGGGTAAAAGCGTATCGTTTGATAATGCAGTACAAGAAATCATTGGTGAGGCTACTGAAACATTTGGTGGCGCAACTGGTGATGTATTTAACATTCTTAATAACCAAACGAAAACAGATGCAGTAAGCGGTAAACTATATGGTTTCCACTTAGCCTTAATGAAAGTTGAAACATTCCTAAGACGAATGGGTGGTGGTAAAAATGGCTTTGCAGTTAAATATATCTATGACCCAATTAGTCGAGCAACGCAAGCGTTCAATGAACGTAAGGAAGTATCAATGCGTAGATTGGCAAAAGATGTAGGAATATATTCCAAGCGTGAATTATTCAATATGCGTAATGAACACTTATATACAGTTGGTAACTTGTATGGCCTTACAAAAGAGCAATTAATCATGATTGCCCTTAACTGGGGTACAGAAAGCAATCGACAACGTGTAATGGAAACCACCAAAGCAAACGAGGTTGAAATTGAACGTGCGTTCCAAGAACACATGACAGATAAAGACTGGGAGTTTGTAATTCGTACATGGGATCATATCAATTCATTCTTTGATGAACGTAGTAAGGTTCAAGAGGAACTTTATGGTAACCCATTAAAGAAAGTGGAGGGTTTGTCATTCTCCATCGGTGGCAGAAACATTGAGGGTCAATATTTCCCTATCGTGTATAACCCTAAAGTCAATGCATCTGTTAGCGACAACCAAGTTGAAGATATAGCAAAAACTATGGTTAGTAGTAATGCAGTTTGGGGTATTGGTATGAGTGCTACTAAATCACGTTTAGATGTGGTTAAGGATAAATCTTTGTTATTAGACTTTGATGTAATTCCTAACGCTATCACAGAGGCTATTAACCACGTTACTATGCGTAAAGCGGTTACAGATGTTAATAAGCTAATCAGTAATAGAGAATTGCAAAACTACATCGTTGATAAGTTTGGTGTTGATACCTACCAATTCTTGCGCACTTGGGTTCGTGATAACTGGCAAGATGAACCAGCTAAAACAAATGATTTTGACCGATTAATTCTTACGTTGAAAAAGAATACAGATATAGCTGTTATGGCTGGGCGTGTATCGGTAGCATTACAAAATGTGTTGAATATTCCAGTAGCCTTTTATCGTATCGGTGTAGGCAATACCATTAGAGCAATCAATCATGCTGGTATAGGGTTTTATGGACACGGAACTACTACGTATAACAACACTAGAGATTTTGTATTAGAACACTCAATCTTTATGAGAGAACGTGTACAAACTTTAGATAAGGATTTAAAACAAGGTTTATCCATTGGCGGTAAAGGTTTACGTTTAGGTAATACAAATGTAGGTGGTTATACGGTTGAACAACTTGCAAATGTTCGAGATGATATAAATCAAATGGGGTTCAGATTACTTACGGAAACAGATTTTGCTTTATCAATTCCTGTATGGAAGTTTGCATATGATCAAAAGCAAGCGGAACTAATTGGTAAAGAGGGCGTAAGTCCTGAATGGATAGAACAACAATCTATCGAGGCTGGAGATAGAGCAGTCCGAGATATATTTGGTAGTGGTGATACTAAAGATGCTGCTGCTATTCAACGTGCTAGAAGTTCTGTTATGCAAATGTTCGTACCGTTCTATTCCTACGCTAATACGTTATATAACATCATTACAGAAGGTAACTACGCACGAAAAGATACAGGTGATTATGCAAGGTTCGTTAAGGTGCTATGGTGGTCATTGGTAGCTCCAGCAATCGGTATGATGGCATATAAAGCTATGACGAATGGCGATGATGATAAACCAGAAGATTTAGCTAAGTCATTTATTGAAGAGTTGGTCGCACAAGGTACTATGGGTGTTCCGTTGGTTAGGGATATAACCAATATGGCTATGAAATTTATATTGGGAGAAAGACCTTATAACAAAGGAAATACAGTGTTAGCTACAAGCATTGCAGAAAAATTATACGATGTTAGCAACGCTATTGTGAGCGACAAAAAAGATGGCATCGATGTAGGTAGAAGTTTCAGTCAGTTAGCAAACCGAGCAACTGGGTTTAGTGATACTGTTACAGATGGACTATGGACATTAGCTAGATATGCGTTCACCGATACCGATGCAGCTATAGAAGATGTAATCATGGCTATTGCATTTGACCGCAGGTTAAAAACTAAAAAAGATAAAAAGAAACATTGATAAATAAGGACTATCCATAATGGGTAGTCCTATTTATATACAACTGAAAGGGGATGTTAAATTGACACCAGAAGTACTAAAACCATCTGTAGTGTATCAATGTGATGGGGTAAATAAGAAGTTTATTTTCCCTTACGATTTTATGCAAATCGAGGATATTAAGCTGACTATCGTTGATGAAGATGGTACAGAGGCGGTACAAGTAGGCAATATCGATTATGACGAAAGCACCAAATCAGTAATTTACCCAGCGAATGGCGATGCACTAGCAGTAGGGCAAAAGGTTATACTTGAACGTAAAACACCTATCTCACAAGATACTGATTTACCTGATGAATACCCATTCGAGAATATCGAACGTGCGACAGATAAGATTGTACTTATCTTGCAAGAAATGAAAGCTGATTTAGATAGATCACTTAAAATTCGAGTGGATAGTGATAAGAACCCTAATGAAGTTGCAAAAGATATTGTTGAGCGTTCTGTAAAAGCAGCTAATGATGCTATGAATGCTATGAATGTAATTAGTGAAAAGTCAGATAAGATTAACGCTAATGCAGATATTATCAACCGACTAGGTGAAGAAATCAAAGCTATTGCCTCTACTGTTGATGATAAATTGGCAACGGCTAATACGGCACTTGATACATCCTCAACTAATGTTGCAACTGCTGAACGATTAGTCAGAGATGCAAAGGCTTATGCAGGTCAAACTACTGTTGATAAACGAGATATTAATGAGTTAGTTAGCCAAGCACGTACACTAAAAACAGATATTGATAATAAACAAACCTCTATTGCTAGTAACGCTATCAAGGCAACCGATGCTGCTAAACGTGCAGAAACTGCAGCTGCTAAGGCTGAACAGATTGCACTACCTAATGGTGGTGGCTTAGTTACAAAAACCGAAGCTGATGCAAAATACCAAACAAAAGATAGTTTGTACGGCATCGTATCAGTCAAAGACTTTGGGGCAGTAGGCGATGGTGTAGCAGATGATACCGCAGCATTCAAACGTGCGAATGATAATCTTAAAAATAAGATATTATTAGTGCCTAATGGTATCTATAAAATCAATGAGCATCTAACTTTCAATACAGTTGATAGTGTCATGGATATGGGTACGTATAGCAATATTAAGCCGTTCTATCCAACAGAAACTCCAATGCTTAAAGGTTCATCTAATATTGCCTTTGTGAAAAACATTCAATATGGCGATGAAGTAAACCAATGTCAGGGTTTCACCTACAACGATAAAAAGAATGTATTCGTGTTAGCATGTATTAATGGTGATGGCACTAATCAAGTGTTATATGAACTCAATTCATCCACGTTTGAGATTGTAGGAACTTACAAATTTAATGACCCTGATAAGATGGGGCATTGTAATACTATGTGCTACAACAAGAACACTAATAAGATTTATCTTGCAAACGGCTTGAAAAATGGTAACAACTTAACAGTGCTTAACGCAGATACAATGCAATATGAACGCACTATCACATTGAATGAACGTGTATTTAATATTGGTTATGACCCAATTACACGAACTTATGTAAGCATCGTACCTATTAGCGGTCAACAACGATTACGTGAAATCAACTTATACAACGATGATTTCAAGAAATTAAAAACATATCAAGTTGATTATGAATATGATGATTTCAATAACAATGGGGCTTTCATGTTAAATGGCTGCATCATGAGCGCAACGCTTGGTAGTTTGGTAGAATGTACACCATTTGGCACAGTTAAACAGATTATTGAAATCAATAGAACTACTGAAATCGAAGATATAGCTTATTACAACGGCAAATTCTATTTTGCGGTATTGACTGAAAAACCAAACAAGCGACACCAAGTAGATATTTATGTTGGTGATCCAAATAAAGACTATCAAAACTCTATCAATACTGCACGATTGGCAACGCTTGATTATCTCAAACTAACAGGCGGTACATTAAGTGGCGCACTTAAAATGGCTAATAATACCTTAATCGAGGGTTATAAACCTGACGGACATGGTGTTGGTATAGCTAAGGTATCTACTAGCGGTAACGTAGAACTTGGCGATAACTCTGTTAATACGTTTGTTAAAGGTAAGGAATTTAAACACTATGATGGTACAGATAGTTTCACAGTACTTACCACCAAACATTACGGAACGGCAATTTATAAGAAAAAGGATGTAGACGATAACTTTGTTAAGAAAACAGAGGTAGACCAGTTAGGTTTTCCATACTCTAAAGTTGATGCAGCAACAGATTGGAATACATTCACAGAACAAGGGGCAATCGAAATCAACTTTGATGGCGGTGCTAATAATCCACCACGTAGCCACAAACAAGGGATGCTAATTGTAATGAATTTTGGAAAAGGTAAGATGATAGACCAAACATTCCATGCGTTCAATGGTGAAACGTACCACCGAATGTTTATGGCTAATACATGGAAATCTTGGGGCAGAGTACAAACATCCTTGAATAGCCGATTGAAATTGTGGAGTGCTAATGGTGGAAACGAGGTGTATGTTGAATAATGCCTAACTTAAAAGTTAAGAAAGGAAACGATATATTAACCTTTGGACTAA
>ERZ1034913.725-NODE-725-length-23752-cov-15.771237_pt1 | contig 23752 bp, 17 predicted proteins | sample MGYA00520697_ERZ1034913 | MGnify/ENA primary metagenome ERZ1034913 (study PRJEB33766, sample SAMN09781786) | gut metagenome | biome: gut microbiome | host: Homo sapiens | place: Madagascar | study: EMG produced TPA metagenomics assembly of the PRJNA485056 data...
ATTTTGTAACTTTGCAGCATGAAACTACATATCTTCAATCCAGAACACGATTTGGCTTTGGCCGCTAATTTGCGACAGTTTACAGCTCCTCATGCAGGAAGACAGTTGCGAAGTGACCTGGCGTTTATTCCTGCCTTGTGGGCAGACCAGGGTGATTGGGTGCTTGTTGATGACATCGACAATGCACTCGACAAGGTGCGCCATTTGGGAATGCATCTTGCAGAAAAAGTTGAGTTTATAACAAAAGCACAGTTGGAGCATGCGCTCAAGACGGAGTTTCTTGACAGTATTCATCCCTGGGGATGGAACCTGAGCTTGAAACGGGAATTGGAGCAGATGAGGGTGCCGGAAATCATGCTGCCTACCTATGATATATTAAATAAGGTACGCGCGATTAGTAGCAGACAGTGGGCTGCCGAGCATTTGCAGCAGGGCGTGGTGTATGCCGATTCCTATCCAGAGGTGAAGGAATTGGTTCTGCAGCATGGAAAAGCTGTGGTCAAGGCTCCATGGAGCAGCAGCGGTAGGGGCGTGAAGTATGTTGCTGCCGATGAATTCCGAACAGCTGGGGAGTATCCTGCCTTTGAGCGTTGGACACGTAATGTCATTGCTCATCAAGGAGGCGTTACTGTGGAGCCTTATTATAATAAGGTGAAGGATTTCGGAATGGAATTTGAAATGCGTGACGGTAAGGTGAACTATCTTGGACTTTCATTGTTTGATACGGTTAAGAATGCTTATTCCGGCAACTTGCTTTGCTCGGAAGAAGATAAACAGAATATGTTGTTGCAATACGTGAATCAGGAGACTCTTGCTGCTGCATGTCAGAGAATTATGGATATCATTGAGCCTGCCTTGAAGGATGTTTATAGCGGTCCTTTTGGGGTGGATATGATGATTGCTTCAAAGAATGATGAATTGGAACTAGTGCCTTGTATTGAATTGAATCTTCGCAGGACGATGGGACATGTGGCTCTTGAACTGGCTAAAATTGCTAATCCACAGAGCTTAATGCGTGTGGAGTTTGATGGCAACAGATACCATTTGCGTGTGATGCCAGGCAAACAAACCGTTAATGAGTCTTAATTTTATGCAGCTTGATGCAAGGAATCATTGGTTTTGTCATTTCATAGACAGATTATCAACGAAATTAAATGATTATGAAGAAGAGTAATTATGGTAAAATGTTTAGTGCAGCCCTCATGATGATGGCTGCGATGACGATGACTTCTTGCTCTGGTAGCAAGAAGATATATGGTGGTTCTAATGTAGGTGAAAGCAGTGACATGGGAAAGAATGAAGAGGATTTAGATAATAGCTATCTGGTTCTTTCTGAAAAGCAGCATGATGTTATCAATAAGAATAATGAGTTTGCACTTCGATTGTTTGATAAAATCTCGGGTCAGTCTTCACAGATAGTCTCACCTATGAGCGTAGCTTACTTGATGGGTATGTTGGCGAATGGTGCTGATGGAAATACTCAGCAGGAGATTTTGAAAGCTATTGGTTGCGAGGGTGTTAGCGTGGATGACTTAAATGAAACCTACAAGGCGATTCTCTCTACAGCTGGTAAACTTGACAAACAGACCAAGGTAGAGATAGCCAACTTCATTGCTGTTAACAAGAATTTTTCTGTAAAGGAGAATTTCAGTAAGAAGGTAAGTGATAGTTATCAGGCTGAAATCGAAAGCCTTGACTTTACTTCTGGCAAGACAACCAAACATATCAATGGATGGTGCAAGGAGAAGACGCAAGGTATGATTCCTCAGATTATCGACCGTGTGGATCCACAGGCTGTTTCATATCTGATGAATGCCATCTTCTTTAATGGTACATGGCAGTCGAAGTTTGATGCCCGAAACACGAAGGAAGAGAACTTCCGTGGTTATACACGTAATATACAGAAAGTGCAGATGATGCGCCAGGTTAAGAAGTTCTACTATTCCGAGAATGATACCTTCAAGGCTATCGATCTTCCGTATGGTAATGGTACTTATCGAATGATGGTGCTTCTTCCTAACGAGGGCAAGAGCATTGATGATATGATGAAGGGCTTGAATGCTGAGAAGGTTGCGAATCTTGGTCACGATATGGAAGAATGTTTGGTCAACCTGAAGTTGCCTAAGTTTACTATCGAGCAGAATCTGTCGCTCAATGGTATCATCAGCGAGCTGGGTGCTCCTTCCATCTTTAATCCTGCCAAGGCTGACTTCTCTCGTTTTGCAAGTGGTGATTTCTATGTAAGCAAGATGCTCCAAAAGGCGAAGATTGAGGTGAGTGAGCGTGGTACGAAGGCGGCGGCTGTAACTGCGGCAATCATGCTGACTTCTGCTGCACCTATGGAGGTGCGCCATGTTGATTTTCATGCCGACCATCCATTTGTCTATATGATTCAGGATACTCAAAGCGGGGGTATCCTCTTTATGGGACAATATTGCGGAACAAATTAATTCTCAAGAATAACAGTATAAAAGTATAAAAGAAATCCCTTAGACTTCATCAAGTCTAAGGGATTTCTTTTTTATCCGAATTTCTTTTTTATCCGAATTTCTCCACGAACTCATCTTCTGTAATAATAGGAATGTTGAGTTCATGTGCTTTCTTGTTTTTGGAACTTTGAGAAGTAGCATCATTGTTGATCAGGAAATTGGTACTCTTGCTTACGCTTCCCGTCACTTTGCCGCCTTGGCTCTCAATGTAAGCCTTCAGTTCATTGCGGTTTTTATAGTGATGCACATCGCCTGTAACAACAAAGGTCAAGCCATCGCAGGCGCTTCCTTTCTCTACGGGTTCCTGTTCTACGATTTCCAGTTCTTTCATCAGCTTCTGTACATGGGCAAAGTTTGTATCATCCTTGAACCAGCCAATGAACTTGGCGCTTTTTTCAGGACCGATGCCATCGATGCTGGCAAATTCGTCATCGAACATGCAGAGGCGAGCTGTCTCTATCAGTTCTTTCACTGGGTAACGTTCGATGAGTTTCTTTGCTACATCGCCACCGCAGAGAGGAATGTTGAGCGCATAGAGCAGATGACGACCATCAGTCTGTCGGCTCTTTCTAATGCTTTCCAGCATATTGGTAACGCTCTTCTTGCCAAATCCCTCCCAGGCTGCTATCTCGTAGGCATGCTCGCCGAGATGATAGAAATCGGCATATTCGCTAATCAGCCCCTCGTTTACCAGTTTCCAGATAGTCTGCTCTGAGATTCCTTCGATGTTCAAGCCTTCCTTGCTCACGAATCTCGCAAACTTCTTGATTTGCTTGGCTGCACAGTGAGGATTGGTGCAATGTAGGGTCTTAGTACCGGTCTCGCTTTCCCTGACGGTAGCTGCAGCATGGCAAACAGGGCATTCTGTTGGGATTTCGAAAATACCTACTGGCTCTGTAACGTTGATAATTTTCGGGATAATCTTGTTTGCCTTGATGACCTGCAATTTGCTTCCCTTGCCTCCAATGCCCAGTCGCTCGCATTCACTAACATTGCAGAGTGAGGCACGCTGAACGGTGGTTCCTTCCAGTTCTACAGGCTTGAATACGGCTACAGGAGTAATGGTGTTGGCTGCACATGACCATTCGATGTGGTCCAACTCTGTATCTGCATGCTCGTCCTGCCATTTAAAGGCATAGCCTGCTCTTGTGGCATGGTGCCCGGTTACGGAACCGGTAGCTGCATAGGCGGTATCATCGTAACAGATAACGAGTCCATCCACAGGATAAGGGTTAATCTTGTCGGTCACCTTTTGGGTGAAGCGGTCGATTTCTGCCTGGATGCTTGCTTCGTCAGGATGTTCGATTCGGGTTCTTTCCACCGGTTTGAAGCCTAAATCCTGCAACATCTGCATGCGTTCGCCCCATGAGTTGATTTCCTGTTCGGTATAGACCAGAGTGAAAGGAATCCACTGGATATGGCGCTGCTTCACTTCTTCTGCATCTTTGAGCGAAAGGGAGCCTGATGCAAGATTTCTTGGGTTGGCATAGTCGCCTTCGCTTTCGATGATAAACTGCTCGAAGTCGGCATAGGAAATAACTGCCTCTCCGCGAATCACAAGATGTCCCTTTTCCTTGATGGTCTTTGGAATGCCACTGATGGCAGATGCCAGGTGGGTGATGTTGGTTCCGATATGACCATTACCACGGGTCACGATTTTGGCAAGTTTGCCATTATCGTAGGTCACAACAAGGGTAAGTCCGTCTAACTTCCAGGAAATCCAGATAGGGCGATTTTCTGCCCATTTTATCAGGTCGCTTACCAATTTTGTCTTGGCGAGAGACAGTGCGGCAAATTCATGTTCTTCCTTTTGACCTACGATGGAATCTTCTGATACCTTGTTGGTGGGAGAATCGGGGAGAACTTCACCCGTTTCCTCTTCCAGTTTCTTGAGTTGGTCAAACTTGGTGTCCCACTCATAGTCGGTCATCAGTTCCCCTTTGCCGTTATAATAAACGTCAGAAGCCTGGTTGAGTTGTTCAACCAAGCTTCTCATCAATATCATTTTATCTTCCATTAATTCTTAATAAATTTGCGGTTGTATGGTAAGTTTCTCGAAAGCGAAACGCATACCACGGTTGCCATAATTAATTCTTCCGCAGATGCTGAAGCCCATTTTTGAAAGGAGGCCAATCATCGGCAGGTTGTCAAAGTTAGTATCTACTTTGATGCTTGGTATCTTTTCTACTTCGCAGAGACTGTTCACCTTATTTATAAATATACGTGCTAAACCTTCTCTCTGATATTTAGGGAGTGTGGCAAAGCGATGAATTACATAGTAGTCACCTGTGGTAAGCCAGTCGCCATCGATGAAATCGTATTGTGGCTCACCATTGAGGATGACAGCTCCATAGACAGCTACTTCGCCATCTACAGTGAGCACGTAGGCATTGCCATTATTGATGTCTTCTTTTATATCGTGCTCGGCAGGGTAGTCACTGGTCCATTGGTGGCGGCCAGAGGCAATCATGGAGCGACGAGCTTGGTCGATGATATTCCAGCAAGCCTCAAAGTCCTTGACATATGCAGGTCGAAAATCGGTCTTCATTTCTTTATACATTCGCTAATTATTATTAATCGGGTGCAAATTTAACAAAAAAAAACGAATTAAAAGTACAAACGGGGAAAAAACTGCAAAAATACTGCAATTTTTCCCCCGTTTTTTATTTTAAGTCAAGAAATAGTCCCGTTTTATTGGATTTTTCCGGCTTTTCTTAATTTCCTGAATGATGGTTAGAGAGCCAGGCACTTGTCTAGTTCTGCGATGATGGCATCCTTCTGTTCCTTGATGTGCTGACCGATGAAGACTAGCTTGATCATGCGGTCGCCATACTCCTCGTCCCATTCTTTTTCAAGTTGAGGATTATTCTTGCGGAGTTCTGCAAGCTGGTCGGCTGGCATGGTAGCAAGCCATTGTCCTGCCTGCTTCACTGTCTTCTGCTGTCCTGCCTGCTCAAAGACGTAGCACATGTCACGCTCATCTGAGAAATAGCAGATACCCTTGGCGCGTACCACATCGCGAGGCCACTTTCTTGCTACGAACTCATCGAAGAGAGCCAGATCGAATGGTTTGCGGCGATAATATACGAAGGTTCCGATGCCATATTCCTCTACCTCGCCACCTTCGTGATCATGGTCGTGATCGTGGTGATGATGGTGGTGGTGATGCTCATGCTCATGCTCATCGTGTTCATGTTCGTCATCATCTTCGTCGTGATGATGGTGCTCATGATGATGTTCCTCTTCGTCGTGATGATCCTCTTCGTCGTGATGATGATCCTCTTCCTCCTCCTCCTTTTCGCCGTTTCTTTCAGATTCTATCTCCTGAATCCAGCCGGCAGATGTAGCTACAGTCTGCCAATCGAACTTGTGGGTGTTGACGATGAGGTCGAGATCTACATCTCCATAGTTGCACTCAAAGATTTCCGCCTTTGGCTGGATGGCACGGATAATCTGTTTCAGGTGCTCCAACTCCTTTGGTTCTACTTCTGCAGCCTTGTTCAAGAGGATGATGTTGCAGAACTCCATCTGCTGGATAACGAGCGATGCCAAGTCTTCCTCATCGATGTCTTGTTTCATCAGGTCGGAACCGTTGGCAAATTCATCTTTCATGCGGAGGGCATCTACAACGGTCACGATGCTGTCGAGGCGCAAGATGCCGTTCTTGATGTATTGAGGGCCGAGAGATGGGATAGAACAGATGGTCTGGGCGATAGGAGCTGGCTCGCAGATACCGCTGGCTTCAATGACGATATAATCAAAGCGCTTCATATCTACAATCTCCTTCAACTGCTCCACAAGGTCCATTTTCAGGGTGCAGCAGATACAGCCGTTCTGCAGAGAAACAAGCGAATCGTCTTTCTGACCCACTACGCCACCTTTCTCAATTAACGCCGCATCAATGTTCACCTCGCCGATATCATTGACGATGACAGCAAACTTGATACCTTTCTTGTTAGCCAAAATCTTGTTGAGCAGAGTAGTCTTTCCACTGCCCAGATAGCCTGTCAAAAGCAGGACTGGAACTTCTTTTGTGTTCATATTTATATTATATTATATATGTGTTGATTTTTTTACAATGCATTTCTTCACTTAAAATGACGAAAGCGAGGTAGCAAATAATATGCCATCCTCGCTTCCTGTATGCTTGTTTAATGTTATTTACGATACTGCTCCAAACCCTTGTTCAGGAAATCGAGGTAAGCGCTTACGTCTTCCTTGAAGCTGAACGAGCCTGTGAGAGGGTTACCCTCGTTATCTACTGCCACGTAGAAAGGCTGGGCGTTGGCACCAAACTTGCTTGCCTGCAAGTAGCTCCACTTGTCACCGATGGTGCGGAGTGTACGTTTCTCGCCGTTGAACTCTACTTCCATAGGCTGAGGCAACGGAGTCTTGTCATCTACGTAGAGAGAAATGAGCACGTAATCCTTTGTCAGTTTGTCAGCCACAGATGGATCTGTCCATACAGAAGCCTCCATCTTGCGGCAGTTTACGCAGCCGAAACCGGTGAAGTCGATGAGAACAGGCTTGCCCGCAGCCTTTGCAGCAGCCATACCCATCTCGTAGTCTTTGTACTCAGGCTCTACAGTCTTGGTGTTGAGGTTGAAGTCCTGGGTGTTGATAGGTGGTGCGAAAGCACTTACGGCCTTACATGGAGCACCCCAAAGACCAGGAATCATATATACTGAGAATGCCAGAGAGCAAAGACCCAGCATGATGCAAGCCACTGGCATAGGTTTGTTGATGTCGCCACCGATGGCATCCACCTGGAACTTGAGCTTACCGATGAGGTAGAGACCCAAAAGACCGAAGATGACAATCCAAAGAGCAAGGAACACCTCGCGGTCCATGATGTGCCAGCCGTAAGCCAGATCGGCAACGCTCAGGAACTTCAAAGAGAAGGCGAGCTCGATGAAACCAAGTACTATCTTGATAGTCTCCATCCAAGAACCTGACTTTGGAGCCGACTTCAACCATGATGGGAAGAGGGCAAAGAGGGTAAATGGAAGGGCGAGAGCCAATGCGAAACCAAACATACCCACAGTAGGAGCGAGCCAATCGCCAGATGTTACTGTCTGAACCAGGAGCAATCCGATGATAGGAGCGGTGCAAGAGAAGCTGACCAGTACGAGGGTGAATGCCATCAGGAAGATGGAAATCAAGCCTGTGGTGCTTGAAGCCTTGCTATCTACTGCATTTCCCCAGCTATCTGGCAACTTGATTTCGAACCATCCGAAGAAAGAGAACGCAAATACTGCCAAAAGCAGGAAGAGAATGATGTTGAATACGGCGCTTGTACTTAAGGCATTCAGGGTGCTAGGACCGGCGATGGCTGTAACTGCAAGACCGAGAACCAGGTAGATGACCACGATACTCAAGCCGTATGTGATGGCATCACGGATACCCTTCTTCTTGTCGTTTTTGGCACGCTTCAGGAAGAAACTTACAGTCATAGGGATGATAGGCCAGATGCAAGGCATCACGAGTGCGAGCAGGCCGCCTACGAAACCGATGATGAAAATATACAGGATGCCATGGCTTGCGATGTCATTGTTGCCACCGAAAGACTGCAACTCCTTCACTACAGGTTTCCACCAGGCCTTTGCATCATCGCTATCTACGGCTACAGAAAAGGCAGGGTCGATAGTGGCTGTACTATCAACTTTCTCTGCATTGGCAAGACTTGCCAAAGAGTCGGCCTTTGCCTTAGCCAGAGCTGCTGCATCCACTTCATTGGCAGCAGTTTCTGCATTGACCTTTGCAGCCTCCTTGCTATCTACAGCAGGTGACGTGCCGCTCTTCTTGATGCTAGCCTCGCTAGGTGGCAGGCAGTTCTGCTCGTTGCAAGCACCATACTCCAGGTAAGCATCAATGTCATACTTTGGCTTGGTGAACTTAATCTTCTGAACGAAGGTTGCGCTTCCTTCAAAGTAACGTAACTTCATCTCGAAGAGAGGGTCGAAGGTGGAAATCTCTTTTCCTTTTGCCTTTAACTTGCCAACCAGTTCGGCACCATCCATCTTGTTGACGTGGAAACTGGCGGAGATAGGACCATCTGCGCCAAGGCCAGTAGAATAGACATGCCATCCAGGTTGAATCTTACAACTAAATACGATTTCTGCCTCCGCAGACCCATTGGTCTTCAAGGTGCTGGTCACCTTCACGGGGTTCAGCATCTGAGCGTTGGCCATGACTACTGCTAGGAGTAGTTGGAAAACTAATAATACTTTTCTCATGTTTTTATAATGTAATTTTGATGCAAAGTTACGAAATTTTAAAGTAATAATGTTCATGTTGGTGTATTTGGGTACTACCTTTTATCTTTTTTAAGAAATTATATGGCGTTTTACGATAATTTCTTTGGAATTTCACCGTAAAACTCGTAACTTTGCAGCCGAAATGAACAAGAGAATCTTATACATATTCAGTCTATGGATGGCAACCATGAGCGTGCTGCTATCTACGGTGGTGAGCCATCATCACCACATGGATCGTATCTGTATGGTTCAGGAACAGTGCCAGGAAGATGGTAACATCAATGATGAGCATACCGATCATCATGACCAGGAGTCGAATACCGACCGTGGAAACTGCCGTGTGCATCAGATGCACCACTTTGTCACCAATGCCAAGGTAGTGAAGGGCATCCGCAAGTTGCTGGTAGATGAGAGCCATCAGTTTGTAGTCCTGTCTTGTTCTTCTCTTTTAATCTTCCCTCGTCTCTCACTCATTTCAGTGAGATGGCAGCATGTGGCAGCTTCTCCTCTTGATGAGGAACTGTCGGCTGGCTATAGCAGGCGGGGACCTCCTTCTATTTTATGATTTTATTCAAGTTTGCCACTTGGTTGCAAAAATCGGTTTGAAGATTCGAATGCAACTGAGTTGCAAGAATTTTTGTGTACTTTTGCCAGCGGATTTTTGATAAGATTCGTAGTGTGAAATTGTAGTGTAGAATGATAAAATAGAAGGAAAAAACAAACATGAAAAGAATTGTTTTAATAGTTGCCGTTACGGCGATTGCCTGGGCTGGATTCGCTTTCTTTGCGAAACAGACCGGTTCAGAGGCTCATGCACACGAGGAACATGAGCACGAAGAAGTAGATTTTGATCATATTCCGTTGACAGCCAAGCAGGTCAGCACCGTAGATTTGAAGATGGGTGAGGCTGTGGAGCGCGAGATGGATGCTACCATTGATGCGAAGGGTTCGCTCGTGCTGCGTGCACAGGCAATGGGCGATGTGGCTTCGCTGATGGGAGGCATCGTGAAAAGCATTTCTGTTAAGGAAGGACAGTTTGTACAAAAGGGTCAGGTGGTTGCCACTGTTGAGAATACCGATGTGGTGAGTCTGCAGCGTGAGTACTATTCTGCTGCCAAGGAGTGTGAACTTGCCCGAAAGGATATGGAGCGTCAGAAGCTGCTTGCTCAGAATGGTGCCGGCATCAAGCGCAGCCTGCAGCAGGCCCAGAAGGATTATCATGTGGCTCATGCCAACATGTTGGGCATCGGTCGCCAGTTGGCACAGATGGGCATTTCTACTGCCGCTGTAGCCAAAGGCAAGTTTACCACAGCATTCCCGCTGCGTGCACCTATCTCCGGCATCGTGAGCGAGATGACAGCCAGTCTGGGCAGTTATGCTGATATGCAGACTCCTTTGATGAAGATTAGGAATACCCAGGCTGTGGAATGCGACCTGAATATTTTTGAGAAAGACTTGGCGAAAGTCAAGGTGGGCAATCGTGTGACCCTGAACCTGACCAATCAGCCTGGTGTAAAACTTTCGGGAACCGTTTATGGCATGAACCAATACTTTAACGATAACTCGAAATCTGTTGCTGTTCATGTAAAATTGGATGCAGCAAGCGTGAAGAGTTATTTGCATTCTACATCTGGCAACACCCATGGCGGAAAGCTTTTCGCAGGTATGTATGTAAGCGGAAAGATAGCCACAGGTAGCCAGCAGTGTCTGGCTCTGCCATCTCATGCCATCGTAAGTCAAGATGGGAAACAGTATGTCTTCGCCCTCAATGGAGCTCCTAGCAAGGGTAACTATAGCTTCTCCCGCCATGAGGTAACTACGGGTTCATCTGATGGTAAATATACAGAGGTGAAGCTTTGCGACCATCTGCTGAAGGGTAAGAATAGAGCTGCCGTCAAGAAGATTGTAACCGAGAATGCATATTATCTGGCTTCGCTTACAGGCGAACATGGTGAACATGCACATTAATTTATAGATTAAAGCGTATGTTTCAGAAACTTATTACTTATTCCATTCGCCATAAACTGGTGATTGGAGTTCTCTCTATAGCCCTGGCGATATGGGGTGTTTGGTCGCTGGTGCACCTCCCTTTCGATTCTACCCCAGATATTACAGATAACCAGGTGCAGGTTATCACTCAGGCTCCTTCTCTGGGAGCGCAAGAGGTGGAGCAGTATGTCACCACTCCCGTAGAGATGGCGCTCGCCAATATTCCGCGTATCCAGGAACGCCGAAGTATTTCAAGAAGTGGACTTTCGGTTATCACGCTTGTCTTCGATGATGCCGCCGATATCTATTGGGCGCGTTCGCAGGTTAGCCAGGTGGTGGAGCAGATGGAGAAAGAATTGCCTAAGAATACCGAAACCGAGATGGGACCTATCGCCACTGGATTGGGCGAAATCTACCATTATACCGTTCGTGCCAAGAAGGGATACGAGCACAAATACTCGCTCACCCAGCTCAGAACAATACAGGATTGGATAGTCCGCAAACAGCTTTCCGGTACTCCGGGTGTTGCTGAGGTCAGTGGCTGGGGTGGTTACGTCAAGCAATATGAAGTAGCCATTAATTCCGACCAGCTGAATGCAAGCGGTGTTTCCGTAAGCGAGGTGTTTGATGCCTTGCAGCGTAACAATGCCAATACGGGCGGCAGTTATATCGAACAGAATTCCAACCAGTATTACATCCGTGGCATCGGTGTGGTAAAGAATCTGGAGGATGTTGCCAATATCACGGTGAAGACTGTGAATGGAACACCTGTCAAGGTGAGTGATGTGGCAAAGGTACAGTTGGGACATGCCACCCGTTTCGGAGCTGTTACCCGTAATGGCGAAGGCGAGGTGGTGGCAGGTATTGCTATCATGCTCAAGGGCGAGAACTTCCAGGAGGTTATCAAGAACGTGAAGGAGCGAATCAGCCAGATTCAGAAATCATTGCCTGAGGGCGTGATTATCGAACCTTTCATCGACCGAACCAATCTGGTGGATAGAGTAGAGGGTACCATCGCCCGCAACCTCATCGAGGGTGGACTCATTGTTATCTTCGTGCTTGTCATCTTCTTGGGAAACTGGCGTGCAGGTCTGGTGGTGGCGAGTGTCATCCCGCTCAGTATGCTCTTTGCCTTTGGAATGATGAAGACCTTCGGCATTGATGGAAACCTGATGTCTTTGGGAGCCATCGACTTTGGTATGATTGTCGATTCCGCCGTCATCATTGTCGAGGCGGTGGTTACACATATTAATACGGGACATTTCTCGCAGCCCGAGGTACGTGCGGCATATCTTGCACAATGTCAAAAAGAGGGAAATGCTGTGCCTTTCGCCCTGACCCAGAAGCAGATGGACGAGGAGGTCCACTTCTCGGCATCCCGTATCCGCCAGAGTGCAGCCTTTGGCGAGATTATCATCATGATTGTGTATATCCCGCTGATGACTCTGGTGGGCATCGAAGGAAAGATGTTCCGTCCGATGGCACTCACCGTGTTCTTTGCTATCCTCGGTGCCTTCATTCTTTCGCTCACTTATGTGCCGATGGCAAGTTCGCTCCTGTTGAGCCGGAAGGTGCACGATAGAAAGACCTTCTCCGACAAGATGATAGAGAAATTGCAGGGCTGGTATCGACCGGTTCTCGATTGGGTGCTGGCTCGCAACAAGGATGTTATTACCGGTGCTGTGGCTCTGTTCTGTGTCAGTGTGGTTGGCTTCAAATACCTGGGAGGCGAGTTTATTCCAAGTTTGGAAGAAGGCGACTTTGCTGTGGAGATGAGTATGTCGCAGGGTACTTCGCTTTCGCAGATGGTGGAGAGTTGTACCAAGGCAGAGCAGCTTCTCAAGAAAGAATATCCTGAAATCAAGCAGGTGGTGAGCCGCATCGGAAGTGCCGAGATTCCTACCGACCCGATGCCTGTGGAACGTGCCGACATCATGATAGCCCTGAAACCGAAGGCAGAATGGACTTCAGCCAAGACTACTCCAGAACTGATGGAGAAGATGGAGGAAACCTTAAGTGCCATCCCGGGATTGGAAGCTGAGATTTCACAGCCTATCCAGATGCGCAACAACGAGTTGCTTACCGGTATCAAGCAGGATGTGGCGATTAAGATTTTCGGCGATGATCTGGATGTGCTTACCCAGGAGGCAGGAAAGGTGAAAAAGATGATAGAACGTGTACCGGGCGTGAGTGGTATCTTTGTCGAGGAAGTAGCCGGATTGCCTCAGGTGCAGGTGAAGTACAATCACGAGAAGATGGCTGCATACGGTGTCAGCGTGGATGACATTAGCGGAATTTTGGAAACCTCTTTCGCCGGAGCAGTGGCTGGTTCCGTTTATGAGGGTGATAGGAAATTTGATATCGTGCTTCGCATGGATCCGTCGCAGCGCAATGTAGAGCAGCTCGAGCAGTTGAGTATCCCTCTGAAGGATGGCACGAATATTCCGCTTTCGCAAGTAGCGGATATCGATAATTCGCCTGCTCCTGCACAGGTGTCGCATGAGAATGGTGCCCGACGCATCTATGTAGGTTTCAATGTGAAGGGGCGTGATGTGCAAAGCACGGTGGAGGATATCCAGAAGATTCTCGACGAAAAGCTGAAACTTCCAGAGGGGTACTATTATAATTATGGTGGCGAGTTTGAGAATTTGCAGAGTGCCAGCCGTCGTCTGATGGTGGTGATTCCGATAGCGCTTGTCATCATCCTGCTGTTGCTCTATGCCACGGTGAAGAATGTAAAAGAGTCGCTCTTCGTGTTCTCTGCCATTCCTTTGGCTGCGATAGGTGGTGTGTGGGCGCTTTGGCTCCGCGGTATGCCTTTCAGTATTTCGGCGGGCGTGGGCTTCATCGCCCTCTTTGGTGTGGCGGTGCTCAACGGCATCGTGCTCATCGGGCAGATGAACCAGATGCAGAAGGAACAGCTCCAGTTGCCACCGACAGCGGGAACCAGTGCGGGTGAGATGATTCATCGTCGCATCATCGATAGCTGCATGCTCCGTCTGCGTCCTGTCCTGATGACGGCTTTGGTGGCTTCCATGGGATTCCTCCCGATGGCACTCTCGCAGGGCGATGGTGCCGAGGTGCAGCGACCTCTTGCCACGGTGGTGATTGGCGGACTCATCACGAGCACCTTGCTCACCCTGCTGGTTTTGCCTGCTATCTACAAGACATTTACCAGGCGTTAGACTTGGACAATATGAAGACGTTTTTTATAAAAGGATAAAGAGGTTTTTATAAACGTATGAAGAAGTTTTTATAAACGTATGAAGAAGTTTTTATAAACGTATGAAGAAGTTATTTAATAAGAATTATATAGTGATGGTATCTCTGATGGTTCTGATGCCTTTGTCGGCTGAAGCTCATCTTCCTTCATTGGCTGATGCTCATCATTTTGATGCAGCCATCTCTGGTCAGAAGATGACCTTGCAGCAGTGTTTCGAACTGGCTGATAAGCAGAACATCGCCTTGCAGACCGGCAGAAAAGCGATAGAACGGGCGCAGGTAATGCAGGGAACTGCCTGGGATTTGGACAAGACGGAAATAGCCTTTTCGCAGAATCCGGCTTCCAGCGGTGATACCGACAATGGACTTACCTTCTCGCAGAGCATTGAGTTTCCTACTGTATATGCTGCCCGTCGTGGGCAACTGAAAGCGGAGACCCAGGCAGAGAAAAGCAGATTGAATGTCACTTCCCAGCAGCTCAGACTCGAAATAGCAAATATCTATTATGCGATGCTTTATCAAACCCATCGCCTTCAGATTCTGCTGCTGCAGGATTCCGTCATCCAGCGCTATTGCGATGTTGCCGGAAAAAGATACAAGGCGGGTGAGGCAAGACAACTGGAGTTTCTTTCTGCCGAGCGCATGAGAAATGATAACCGGTTGGAGATGACCAAGGTGAAGAATGAGGCTGAGAATCTGCAGACCAGTCTGATGGCGCTGCTCAATACCAGCACACCTGTGGTGCCTGCCGGGAACCCGGTTTTCTCTCAGGGTTCGCCTATGACTGCGGCCTTCAACTATCAGCAGACTGCCGATGCGCAATATCAGAAAGACCGCATCTCGGCGCTCGATCAAGAGGTGAAGTGTGCCAAGACGGGCTATGCGCCATCGCTCTCTCTGGCTTTGCGCTCGCAGCTTCTCATCGATAGCTGGGATCCCTATCACATCAATCGCCAGCGCTTCACCGAAGGCAATTTTTTCGGTTTTGAAGTAACCGTGGGTGTTCCGCTCTTCTATGGCGCAACCAAGGCGAAGGTGAAGGCTGCGCAGAAAGATCGCGAGGTGGCTCAGCTGGCGATGCTGCAGGAGCAGCGCGAGAAGGAGCGGGATTACAAACAGGGATATAACCGCCTGCAGAATGCCATCAAGCGAATGGAATATTACAGCGGCGAGAATATCACGAAGGCGAAGGACATAGAACGTCTCAGCACCCTCGAGTATGAAAATGGTGAAATCAGCTATGTGGAATATGCTAATGCCTTGCAGGAGGCGATAGATATGCGATTGAAACAGGCGGATGTCATCAATGAATATAACGAGGCAGTTCTTGCCCTGATGGGACTTAACAATAGTCTCTAATCTTGCAGTAATAGTCTCTCATCTGGCATAAATCATGTCTTTAAAGAGAAGAGATAGGCTATAAATGGTATGCATCGGTACTTTTTTTGGTGTTTTTTCCAAAAAATGTACCGATGCTTTCGTTTTTTTTTGTATCTTTGCAAAAAATATAGCTATAATTATGGGATTATTCGGATTATTCAGCAACAAAAAGAAAGAAACTCTCGATAAAGGACTTGAAAAAACCAAGGAGAGTGTGTTTAGCAAATTAGCTCGTGCGGTGGCTGGTAAGTCAACCGTAGATGACGATGTGCTCGACGACCTCGAAGAGGTGCTCATCACATCGGATGTGGGTGTAGAGACTACGGTGAAGATTATTCATCGTATCGAGGAGCGTGTGGCTCGCGATAAGTATGTTTCTACCTCAGAGCTCGATAGAATATTGCGAGAGGAAATCGCCAGTCTCCTGGAAGAGAACCATAGCAATGACAATGAAAATTGGGATTTGCCTTCCGACCACAAGCCATACGTTATCCTGGTAGTGGGTGTAAATGGAGTAGGCAAGACTACCACCATCGGTAAGTTGGCTTACCAGTTCAAGAAGGCTGGCAAGAAGGTGTATCTTGGTGCAGCCGATACCTTCCGTGCTGCAGCCGTAGAGCAGATTTCCATCTGGGGCGAGCGCGTGGGTGTGCCGGTAGTGAAGCAGCAGATGGGTTCCGACCCAGCGAGCGTGGCTTTCGATACTCTCCAGAGTGCCAAGGCGAATGGGGCTGATGTGGTACTTATCGATACCGCAGGTAGATTGCACAACAAGGTGAACCTGATGAACGAGTTGAAAAAAATCAAGGAAGTGATGAAGAAGGTGATGTCTGAGGCACCAGACGAGGTGATGCTCGTGTTGGATGGCAGTACGGGTCAGAACGCCTTCGAGCAGGCTAAGCAGTTTGCCGCTGTTACCAACATTACTTCTTTGGCTATTACCAAACTCGATGGTACAGCCAAGGGTGGCGTGGTTATCGGTATCTCCGACCAGCTCAAGGTGCCAGTGAAGTACATCGGCTTGGGCGAGGGCATGGAGGATATGCAGCTCTTCAACAAGAAGGAGTTCGTAGATTCTCTCTTCAAGAAATCAAAGTAAGATCTCTTGAAGAAATCAAAATAGATCTCTTCAAGAAATCAAAATAGAAACCGGAAAATTATAATCGGGAATTAGATTAGTATATACATATATAATAAGGTATAGGTGAATGAAAAAGAACCAGATAGATATCATAACGTTGGGTTGTTCAAAGAACCTGGTCGATAGTGAACTGTTGATGAAGCAGTTTGAGGCAAACGGCTACCATTGTGTGCACGATTCAAAGCGCCCACAGGGCGAGATAGCCGTGATTAACACTTGTGGCTTCATCGAGGATGCCAAGCAGGAAAGCATTGACACCATCCTTGAGTTTATTCAGGCGAAGGAAGAAGGACGTTTGCGCAAGCTCTATGTGATGGGCTGCCTCTCCCAGCGCTATCAGAAGGAATTGGAGGCAGAGATGCCTGAGGTGGATAAGTTCTATGGCAAGTTCAACTACAAAGAACTGCTCAAGGAATTGGGTAAGGCAGAAGTGCCTGCCTGCAACGAGCGCCGCCATCTTACCACCCCTCACCACTATGCTTACATCAAGATTTCTGAGGGTTGCGACCGCCGCTGCGCATATTGCGCCATTCCGCTTATCACCGGCAAGCACATTTCCCGTCCTAAGGAAGATATTCTGAACGAGGTTCGTGAACTGGTGGCTGATGGCGTGAAGGAGTTTCAGATTATAGCTCAGGAGTTGACCTATTATGGCATGGATATCGATGGCAAGCATCATATCACCGATTTAGTCAGCGATATGGCCGACATTCCTGGTGTCAAGTGGATTCGTCTGCATTATGCTTACCCAAATCAGTTCCCACTCGATTTGCTCGATGTGATGCGCGAGAAGCCAAACGTCTGCAAGTATCTCGATATTGCCTTGCAGCATATCAGCGATCATATGCTTACCCGCATGCATCGCCATGTAACCAAGCAGGAAACTCTCGATTTGCTCACCATCATCCGCAACCGTGTGCCGGGCATTCATATCCGTACCACTTTGATGGTAGGTTTTCCAGGCGAGACAGATGAGGATTTCCACGAATTGCTCGATTTTGTGCGTGAGCAGCGTTTCGAGCGCATGGGTGCCTTTGCTTATTCTGAGGAAGAGGGAACTTATAGTGCTAAGAACTATGAGGATGATGTTCCTGCCGATGTTAAGCAGCGCCGCCTGGATGAGCTGATGATTCTGCAGCAGGATATCAGCGCAGAAATTGAGGCAAACAAGGTGGGACTCACCCTGCCTGTGGTTATCGACCGAAAGGAAGGCGACTACTATATCGGAAGAACAGAATTCTGCTCACCAGAGGTTGACCCAGAGGTTCTTATCAAGGCAGACCAGCGCTTGCGTGTAGGTACTTTTTACAAAGTTAAGATTACCAGCAGCGAGGAGTTTGACTTGTATGGAGAAGTCGTGAAATAAAGATAGAATTATAAAAATATCAAGATGAACAACAAAGACTATATTGCAGAACTGGCTCAGCAGACGGGTTATTCGCAAGACGACACTCAGAAGATGGTGCGTAGGGTGATAGATGCCATGATTGCTGAGTTTGAGGATGGGGAGATTGTCTCTATCCCCAATTTTGGTGCGTTCGAGGTAAAGAAGCGTTTAGAGCGTGTGGTGGTGAATCCTACAACCAAGAAGCGCCAACTGGTTCCGCCGAAACTTGTACTTGGTTTCCGTCCTGTTGCTGCTGTCAAGGAAAAGCTGAAGAATGGAGGTGAAGCTTATGAGTAAGAATAGTTTGAACGTCTTAGGCAAGAAGTTGGCTGAGAAAACAGGACTCAGTCAGCAAGAGGCTGAGTTGTTCATCAAAAAGATGTTTGATGTAGTCAACGAAGGACTCCAGGATGATAAGCAGGTAAAGGTGAAGTGGCTTGGTACCTTTAAGGTTACCTCTGTTAAGGATCGTGAGAGCGTGGATGTGAACACGGGCGAACGTATCGTTATCGATGGAAGAGATAAAATATCCTTTACTCCTGATAATATCTTGAAAGAGATTGTTAACAAGCCATTTGCGCAGTTCGAGACGGTGGTGGTGAACGACGGAGTGGAGTTTGATGAAATCGACAAGAAATTTGAGGCTGAGGAACAGATGAATGAGAACCAGCAGGTTAAAGAATCAAAGGAACAGATGGTTGAGAATCAGCAGACTGAAGAATCTGAGGAACAGATGAATGAGAATCAGCAGACTGCTGAGGCTGAGAAACCATTGAATGCGAATCCGCAGGTTGCTGAAGCTTCTGATGTTATCGATTTCTTGGATGAATCTGATACTTCAGCAGTAACCGATAAGACTGAAACTCTATCAGTAAGCAATGAAGTGGTTGTTATCGGTGATTCAGAAACCAGCAATGCTGCTTCTTCCCAAACCAGCAATGAAGCTTTTCCTGAAATCATAACGGAGACGATAGTTCAAAATTCTGTTGACGAAATGAAACCAGCAGTTAATGAGCCGGAAGAAGTTCAGAAAGACCAGGAACAAGTTCAAGCTCCGGAAGTTCAAATTAAGGAGAAGGCTCAGAACGAGCCGGAAGTTCAAGATAAGGTGAATGCTCAGGACGAGCCAGAAGTTCAAATTAAGGAGAATGCTCAGGACGAGCCGGAAATTCAAGATAAGGAAGATGTTCTAGAAGAACAGAAAACTCGGAATGAGCCTGAAACTCAGAATGAACTGAAAACTCAGAATGAGCCAGAAGAGTCTGAACAGGATGAATCAGAAGCTGATGCTGAAATAGAAACAGAATCTTATGATACTTTCGAATCTACCAAGAAGGGAATCGTGATTCCTCGCTATTTAGTGATAGTAGCTTGTTTCCTCATGGTTGCCCTGATCGGTGGCATCGGCTGGTTTGCCTTCAATTATGGTAAGATGGCAGCGCAGCGTGACCATCTTGTTTTGCAGCTGGATAGTTATCAGCAGGATGCTAACAAGCCAAAGGCAGCATCGGCACCTCCTTCGCAAGAAGAAATCATGCGTAAGAAGGCGATAGAGGATAGCATCAGAATGGTGCAGGCCAGCGAAGCCGTGAAAATGGCTGAGGCTGAAGACAAGCAAATTGATGAGAATGCTTCGCTTGATGTTGATAAGAACAAATCTGAAGCTGGCACCAAGAAGCAGCTCGAAACACAAAAACAGACTGCTGCCCAAAAAGCAGCGGAAGCTAAGAAGGCTGCTGAAGCTAAGAAGCATGCGGAAGACATGAAAGCTGCTGCTGCTAAAAAGCAGGCAGAAAATGCTTCGGCGAAAGCAGCCAGCAAATACAACCAGGATGTCCGTGTTAGAACGGGTGCCTATCGCATTGTGGGTGTAGCAGAGGTGGTTACTGCCCGAGAAGGTCAAACCATAGAAGCTATCAGCAAACGATATTTCGGTCCTGGCATGGAATGTTACGTTGAGGCTCTGAATGGCTCCGGAAAGTTGAAAGCCGGACAGAAAGTCAAGATTCCTAAGTTGGAACTGAAAAAGAAGAAATAAAGATTTCTTTCAAATAAGTAAAGAAAAGAGGGTGTGTCATGTACTTATGGCACACCCTCTTTTAATTTTTTTAGGCTCTGCGGATTTGCAATTCGTAGCAAAGGAGTATGCCTTTCCTTCAATTATGCATGTCTCTTCAAGAAGATACTGTGGTCGATGCACGCAGGCAATTCCTCCTTATAATGCGTCACCATAATCATGGTCTTGTTGTTGCGCTTGCAGAAAGCCTCGATGATATCCTTCACCAAACGGCGGTTGTGATTGTCGAGACCATGCAATGGCTCATCCAGAATCAAAAGCTCAGGATCCTTTACGAAAGCACGGGCCAGGAGAACCAGGCGCTGTTCGCCACTTGATAACTTCAGGAAACCACGCTCCTCCAATCCTTCCAAACCGAATACCTTCATCCAGAAACGGCACTTGCCCATATCTTCCTCCTTTGGCTTTACATAAAGACCTACGGAATCCATCAAACCGCTAGCCACGATGCGGATGGCCGGAAGATCGCGCTGGTAAGAACGGTGAAGCTCTGGCGATACATAACCGATGTGCTTCTTGATATCCCAGATACTCTCGCCGCTGCCACGAGGATTGCCGAAGAGGGCAATGTCGCAGGCATAACTCTGAGGGTTGTCTGCGCAAACCAGACTCAACAAAGTACTCTTGCCCGCTCCGTTCTGTCCGCTCAGTGCCCAGTGCTCACCATTGTTCACGGTCCAGTCTAAATCTTTCAGGATGATGCGCTCGCCATATTGAATGCGAACCTTGTTCATCTTTACCACTTCCTGACTCTTATATTCTCGGTTGCTATAAGGCAGGTTGATGATGTCCTGTTCCAGTTCGTCGCTCAACATTCTGCTTGGGATAGGGGTGCGCTGAGCCAGATATTCCTCCTTGCTCAATTTTGGCATCACCTTCATGTCCTTTACCTCCACCACATGGGTGATGAAATCAGGAATGTCATCGCTCTTGCTCAATACGAGGATAATCTGCAGGGCATGCTCCTGGGCAAGCGTCTTGAGGAGTTCCTTCAGCTGGTCGCGGGTGTCGGCATCGAGTCCGATAAACGGATTGTCCATGATGAGGACACGTGGTTCAGAGAAGAGGGTAGACGCCAGCTTGAACTTGCGCAGCTCGCCGCTGCTCAGCAGGATGGTGTATTTATCGAGCAGATGCTCCATGTGGAAGAGCTCGTAGATGTGCTTCTGCAATGCGCGGCGCTCGGGAGTATCCTCGCCCGCCATGCTGTAAGCCTCTTCCAGCTTATCCTTCACAATCGGCGTATTCTCGTCTATTTCAAGCAGGTTCCATCGCTGCTGCAGGAAATAGGTGCGGTCGTTGTCGCCTCCGTAGGTGTCACGGAAGGTGATATACTTGATGTTGTCGCTCACCAGCGTCTTGGTGCTGGGCGAGAAATCATAATCCGGGTCGTGCATTAACAGAGGGTGTCTGCCGACAATGATGTCAACAAACATCGACTTTCCACCACCGTTTGGTCCTACGATGGCGATGTGCTCGCCTTCGCAAGACTCAAAGTTCACTGGCTCGGCCATACGCCATTCCGGCATACGAGTCACGCCACCCTTAATGCTAATAATCTTTTGCATCTCTCTTAAAATTGTGATTTATGTGTTGTGCAATACATATATTATATATATGTTCGCAATGAATGCTACTTGTGCGCTTGAAGCGTTTTGCAACGAATGCTACTTGTGCGTAGTTCGGTTGATGGCAGCCAGGAGTTTGGCTTGCGGTCCAGTCATGCCGTTGCCTCCGCCAATGCGTCCCTGGTTCTTCTGGGCGAAGTCCTTCCAGCTGCTGTAGTGCTTGGCACCCGTTTCGGGTCTTCCCATCTGCAGGAAGTGGCAGTAGGCGGCGCCCAGGGCATCGGTGGCATCCATGAACTTCGGCATTTCGTCTTCCTTGATGTTGAGCATGCGCTGCAGCATTGCCGCCACCTGTTCCTTGGAAGCCTGTCCCTGTCCGGTGATAGCCATCTTGATTTTCAGTGGAGCATATTCGTGGATGGGCACGTCGTGGTGGATGGCGGCAGCGATGGCAACGCCCTGGGCTCTTCCCAGCTTGAGCATCGACTGCACGTTCTTTCCGAAGAAAGGGGCCTCGATGGCCATCTCGTCGGGCAGATAGGAGTCGATGATGCCCGTCACACGCTCAAAAATCTTACCCAGTCTCAGATAGGGGTCCTTCTCCTTGCGCATGTCGATGATGCCCATCACCACCAGCTCTGCCTTGTTGCCCGTCACACGAATCACGCCGTAGCCCATCACGTTGGTACCCGGGTCTATGCCCAGGATTATCTTCTCCGTATTTGTTTTCTTTTGAATCATCTTGATGGCTTATCGGTCCATGTAAGGGTTGTGCGCCAACTCCTCGCCTATGCTGGTTGCCTCGCCATGACCCGGAAGCACCTGGGTCTCGTCTGGGAGCATGCCCAGATGGCGCAGACTGTTGATGATGCGGAACATGCTGCCGCCAGGGAAGTCGGTTCTGCCGATAGAGCTCTTGAAGAGAGTGTCGCCCGTAAAGGCTACGTGCTCTGCCTCGCAATAGAAGGTAACGGAGCCATTGCTGTGGCCTGGGGTCTCGATGATCTTGAATTCGTGATTGCCGAATTTGATGACCTCATCTTCCTCGAAGAAATGACCGATAGGAGGGAAGTCGATGTCCAGCTGCATCTGATAGAAAGTTTCTGCCTGGTGCTTGAGTCCCTTCATCAGTTTCTCGTCGCCCTGTGCCACTTCCGGCTTCAGTCCGAACTCCTTGTAGATGGTGTCGTTGCCGAAGTTATGATCCAGATGACCATGGGTAACGAGCAGATGCACCGGCTTCAGCTCGTTCTTCTTGATATAGTTGGTGATGGCGTTGCGCTCTTCAGGATAGAACGCACCGCAGTCGATGATGACGCATTCCTTGGTCTCATCGCTTACAACATAGCAGTTTTCCTGCAACATGTTGACTTGGAATCTTTCGATATGTAACATTTTTACTTTGTATTTATGCTGGAACATAGATGAGTTGCTTGTCTTGCTTGAACCATTCTTCCTCGAAGAAGGTGCTGAGCGGAGTGATTTCCGCCACGTTGCGATAGTCCTTGAGCTCTTCCTGCAGGTTGCCGCCTTTCAGACAGATCAAGCCGTTTGGCAGGGCGTTCTGACCCTTCTTCTTGAAATTCTTCTTGATAATCTTCATCAGGTCGGGCAGCTGCATCACGGCACGGCTCACCACGAAATCATACTTTCCCTTCTCGTCCTCGCCACGCAGATGTTCAGCCACGAGATTCTTCAACCCGATGGCAGAAGCCACCTCGTTGCAGACACGGATCTTCTTGCCGGTTCCGTCGATGAGCTTGAACTTGCACTCAGGGAAGAGGATGGCGAGCGGGATGCCAGGGAATCCGCCACCGCAACCGAAGTCGAGGATTTCTGTGCCTGGGCGGAAGTTGATGGCCTTGGCAATGGCCATGGAGTGAAGCACGTGGTGCTCGTAGAGGTTGTCGATGTCTTTGCGGCTGATGACATTGATTTTGTTGTTCCAGTCGCGATACAACTCGTCGAGGGCAGCGATTTGCTTCTTTTGCTCATCGGTGAGATGAGTGAAATATTTCTCTATGATGTTCATTCCTGTTTAATGCTTTATATTATATAATAAGGTGCAAAGTTAGCTCAAATTAGTGACAAATCAAAATAATATAGCTTTTTTTATATATTTATTTGGATTTTGGACCCGACTTATTAAAAAAATGTGTACCTTTGCACTCGGAAAAGATGTTATAGAGCAGAAAAAGGCTTGAAAATGATAACATTGATAATAAAATAAGAATATAAATAC
>ERZ1034913.730-NODE-730-length-23713-cov-4.879745_pt1 | contig 23713 bp, 18 predicted proteins | sample MGYA00520697_ERZ1034913 | MGnify/ENA primary metagenome ERZ1034913 (study PRJEB33766, sample SAMN09781786) | gut metagenome | biome: gut microbiome | host: Homo sapiens | place: Madagascar | study: EMG produced TPA metagenomics assembly of the PRJNA485056 data set...
GGCTGGGGCAATGGGTCGCAAGCCAGCAATGGGCGTACCCGAAAGGAAAACTGACGGAGGAACAGGTCGAGCGGCTCAGCCGGATCGGGATGTACTGGGGCAATCGCAATGACCGCAAGTGGAACGAGGGGTATCAGGAGGCAAAGCGCTATTTTGATGCCCACGGCGACCTGAACGTCCCAGCAGAATATGTGTCACCGGGCGGTTACAACCTCGGAAATTGGGTCAAACGGCAGCGGTATACCCGCCAGAATCCTGAAAAAAGCGGCGCTGTTTTGACAGAGGAGCGGATTGCAAAGCTGGATGAGATCGGGATGCGGTGGGAAACCAGAAATCCGAAATCTCAAAAATCATGTCTCAAATTAAAAGAAAAGGTAGAACCTGCAAAGGCAGGATGATAGTGTGAGGAAAACATGGAAGAATTGAATTACCACGTTGATTTTGGACCGTTCTATGTCCATCTGACTCGGAAGCAGAAGAAATATCTTGCGGTACGATCCGTAATTGACCGCATTCTGGCGGCACTGGCGCTGATTGCACTTTCACCTTTGTTCTTGGTGGTGAGTATCGCCCAAAAAATCAGTGCACCAGATGAACCGATTTTCTTTTTACAGAAGCGCGTAGGCAAGGGAGCGCATTGCTTCAACATCATCAAGTTCCGGACGATGAAGAGTTCTGCTCCGAAGAATGTGGCAACTGGTGATCTGGAAAGTCCGGAGGCGTACATTTCCCGGCTAGGACGTTTTCTGCGAGACACCAGCATTGATGAACTGCCGCAGCTGATGAATGTGGTCAGGGGAGAAATGAGCCTGATTGGCCCTCGTCCGCTGGTGTATACCGAACGTGAGATTCGTTTTCTGCGCCGCTGGTACGGTGTGTATCAGGTAACGCCGGGCATTACCGGTTGGGCACAGATTAATGGCCGGGATACGGTGGAGGTATACGATAAGGTTTACTACGACCGCGAGTATGTCCAGAATGTCAGCTTGAAATTTGACCTGAAAGTCATTTGGAAAAGTATTCAGGTCGTGTTGGGGCGCAAGGGCGTTGTGGATGGAAAAATCGACCCGGAGTTCCGGAAGGAAAGCATCGCGCTGCTAAAGGAAAGCGAGGTCGTTGCGGAAGATAAAGAGCTTTGCGGAGTAAATGTAGAGTGATGTGAACGTAAGCGTGAAGGTGTGATGGAGATGAATCTGCAGCGATTCATTAAAAGCTACTGGGCGGCATTGGTCGGAGTTGCGGTACTCTTTTGGCTGGAGGTCCGGATGGACTGGACCGGCTTACTGTATGAGAGTGAGGCACAGAGGACAGCCAATATCCTGCTGCTCGTAGTCAGTTTTATAAGCGTTCTTATATGGAGTTACGACAGACGACTAGAACAGCGCAGTGCGGAACTTTTGCAGATCGTTCTGCTCGTATGCGAAGCATATATGGTCAATGTCGATGTGTTTTCAAATCGACTGAATCATTGGACAGATTTGTTCACCTACGGGTGGAACTTAACATGGGTCGTATGCGGTGTCTCTGAGCTGTTTTTGGTCTCAGGATTGTTGATAAAAGCGCTTCGTAGTGTGCTTCAAGTGGTGTTCCATCTGTTTGCATGTTTGAAGGAATCTGTGCTGTGGGTCGAACAGGCAGTTCGGCAGTGTGACAAGAGCATTGTCCCTGAAGTGGTGTTCGGCGTGGTCGTATATATGCTCGTTAAAGATGGCCTGCCTTCTGGTTTACTGGGGATGGGCGGCTTTGGCGTGATATGGATGGTTCTATGTACATTTTGGCGTTTATTTAAAACAGAAAGAAAAAGGCTTTCGGTTGAAGCAAAAAATATTCCGTTTCGGGAAATTTTCTCAGTTGTTTTAGATGGGATTTTTTTGATTGGATGTGTTGTACTCGTATTCTGGCCAGCAACAAACGATCTGGTTGCAGATATGTGGATGCGGGTTGTTGTAGTAGCTGTCTTTTTGATCGTTATCAAAAAGATGCTTAAACAAGATATGGTTCGCAGATTAGGAGAAAAAATAGGGATAAAGTCTGTAGATCTGTGGCCCATTGCTGTAGCGTGTGTGCTGATGTGTGTTGGTTGTCTCGAAATAGAAATCTTGATAAGAGGAAATCAGGTTAAGCTTGAGGATGTGGCCACAATGGTCGGATTACTCAAGGATGCCCTCGAAATTATAATTGACGTCTTTCAGGGGGGACTATAAATGTTGCAATACATAATAGCATATTTGGCAGGCATGATGATTATTTTGTTTGTGATACTGGTGCTTTTAATGGTTTTGCGATGGCTGAACCCTCAGAATGATGCAGATCATGTGCAGAGACGGCGACGTCAGAACGTTTTAGGTGTGTTGTCCGCAGTAGCGCTGGCGGCGATATTTATGAGGCTGACAATAGTGAGAGACGTCTATGCATTGATATCAGCGGATGATGGGATTTCAGAGGCGTTTCCTTATGTTTTAAAGATATGCATTAAGGCGATGGCTGCTGTAGGTGCATTGATGCTCATTTTTGTGATCGTGTGTCTTTTTATGAGCCTCGTGTTGAACGCAGCTAAAAAGTTATATCATGCTATATTTTCCAGTCCTGCCCGCTTTGAAAAGCCTTCGAGGGAATCCGCCGAGGAAACAAAGAAGAATTCAAGTAATGATTTGATGGAGGCAATAAGATCGCCAGAGATCATCGGTATGCTGACCATCAGCGTTATCGCTGCCTTTATTGCTGTTCCGCTTCTTCTTAATGACGAGGATGTCGGATTGGCTGCAGGATGGCGCAAAGGTGTTGAAAAAGTAGGACAGGCGTTGACAAACAAACCGGAGGTAAATTTTACAACAGCCGTCGTTTTGTATCTGATCGTTTTTATTATTGTTATGGGTATTTTGGTCGGCGCAGCCAATATTATTCATATTGTCCTAGGCGATATGCTTTCAGGAACGGGAAGAAATAAATTCCTTCGGGAATATTCCACTTCGATTGCAGTTTTAGCTGTTAGTTTGGGGCTGCTATTTTCTGTCTATTTTGGAAAAGACAACAATATATTGCCTGCTGCTACCACGATCATTAAAAATGTTACGGTGTCTTTGGCGTCAGCGGTTTTTATATTTACAGTCATTGTTGTTGTTCTTGAGCTTATGCGTCTTCTGATGGACATGAGCGGGACCTTGCTCCGAGAAGAATCAGGATTCGTTTTTGTTTATCTTCTGCTTTTGGGCTCGACGCTGGTCGCGGAAGTTTTGTATTCACTGTATTCAGCACTCAGTGGTGCTCTGGCAGTCAGCCGCAGCAGTGGTGAACGGGTAAAAAATATTTATCTCGACATTCTTGATGGTATGTGCGAAGCAGTAGAAAAGAAGGTAGTATGGCTGAAAAAAGGAAAGGCACTTCCGAAAAAGCCGTCGTTCAAAGTGTTTGACCGAAAAATTACGAGAAAGTGAGGGAAGAAGGTATGAGCAATTCGTTTGAAGAACAAGAGATAGAGAAAGCTATCAATAAGATCAAAAAGAGCAAAACTGACAGGACATCGAAAGCACCAAGCGGTGGTGAACAGCTTCTCCAATTTGCAGTTGTCTGCCTTGCAATTGCCTCTTTTTTCACGACGGCGCAAGGTATGCGTCAGTATATTTTTAAGAATTCAACAATCGCCTATGTGACATCTGGTGCAATTCAAGGCATCCTGCTGGCATTGAGTATGAATCTGCCCAAATTCATGAAACAAATCTGGGGCGAAAGGGTTGACTTTTGGAAAGATCCTTTGAAAGCGATTGGAAAATTTTTTGGAAAAGGGGCTATTGAAGTCATTCTGTTGCTCTTGACGGCTGTGTCACTGTTTTGTTCTTCGTGGTTCAGCTACGTTTATATTGCGGAAACGGTGCACAAAGGCTCGTGGGATACGGACAGCAGCCTTTTGGTGCAGCAAACATACCGGAGTGAGCTGTATAGTGCAAGCGATTATGTGAAAGCTTACCGGACCTATCTTGAGACTGAGCTGGGACAGAAGATCCTGAATCTTCAGACGTTGGCCAATCAGCTCCCGACGCAGGCATCTGATTTTAATATGGACTGGGATGCAGAGCGGCAGAATTATGCAAGCGACAATACGATGGCAAGCAGCTTTATGGCTACAGTCATTGACCAGATGGAAAATGCGTTTGTTACGTCGCCTTCGCAGGAAAACCGGAATCTTGCGGCACAGGCAGTTGAACAAGCACAAGGAAATGTAGAGCAGCAGATACAACGAAATCAGCAACAGCTTGATACATTGAATGAACAACTGACAAATGTTGAGACTAGAATCCAAAGTTTGGAACGGCAAATCAGAAATGCAGAGGCAAACACAGATACAACAACGCTGTACAATTCGCTGAACAGTAACTATGAACGGCAAAATTCGTTGACAGAACGGCAGCAGGAAATCCAGAATGAGATTTCTGCTCTTCAGCGGGCAGAGGATAGACTTGGTGTTTATGCTGTAAATCTTGGGCTATCAAATTCGACCAGCAGTATTTCTATCAAGAGTGATTTGATCGAGCTGCAGACAGAACTTTTTAGCGATGATCCGGATGACCAGAAATTAAAGGAGCTGGCGACAGATACATTTAAGAATCTTCGAAGTTCAGAAGCTATGACAGAGACGGATGCCAATGGAGATGGCAGCCTTTCTTACAGTACGCTGTTGACACAGATGAATGCGCTGGTTCTGAATCTGAACGATTACTCAGATGTGAAGAGCGTTGAGAAAAATCTGAACACTCTGATGACGGAACTGCGTGAAAGCTCAGGCGTGTCGATCGACAGCACGAGCACGGATGCTTCGAGTGCGTCTAGCGCATCTGATTCTTCGTCTTCCAGTAGTGCATCGACGAGTTCTTCTTCAACTTCTTCGTCCGGAACAGAAAATGCGAACGCGGAGGGAACGGATCAGCCCGCTGATGCAGTAGATCAGGCGAACAACGGAGAAGCAAACGCGGCGACAGGCTCGGATGAAAACAACACAGCTGAACCTAACGCAGAAAACAGCAATGCAGATGCACAGCCGGAGGAAAATGCAGCGGCTTCGCCTGCGGCGTCTGCAGCCTCAGGGGCAGAAAGTCAGCAGGATGCTCAGAAAAATACACAGGAAACAACTGCTGCGTGGAAAAAGACGTGGCTTACACGAATTGAGACCCTGAAAGCGCAAATCAGTGCATTGCCTGCGTTTATTGGCTCCTCGGCAGATGTAAGCGAGCTGACGACGACCCAGCAGGAGAAGTTGACCAGTTTTAACCGCGATACTGCCTGCAATGCACTGGACAACGTGACGCGCAGATACATCAACGACCACAATGCTTTGGAACAGGGTACGATTTACCTGACAAGCCCCTATAAGGATCTGGCGCTGTTTGCGCTGATGCTTGCGTTCTTCTTGGACCTGTCGGGCTTTGTGTTTGGCGTTGTGAATCTTGGGAAGCAGCCAGACGATTCGGATGATAAAACGCAAGAAGAGCCAGAGCAGGAAAGTAAAAAACTCATTCAGAAGGACGCAGAGGAAGAAGATACAAGGGCTCAGTGGAGTGTACATCCGACGGCAGTACCGTATATCATGGTGACAGAACGATTCCGCCATGAAGACGGGGCCTACTATTACAGCGCTTTTGAAAACGGTGTCCATACAGAGTGGAAAGTCGAAGACGATAAAGTGTATCCAGAAGGCATTTATATAATTGATGAAAAGTCGCATAGGAAAGGTGTCCTTCTGCAGGAAACGGCTCAGGAATTAGTCTTTGTGCATCAGTCTGGTAATCCGCAAGATGGTATTTATCGGGATGGTGAGCTGTCGTACGATGACGGAAGTCTCATATTCACAACGGCGGAGGCCAGTGGGAAATCGACAAAACAGCATTTGGCCAATGTGGAGGACTATGTCCCTGTTCATTGCTACGACCCGAAGCGTGGGGAAAACATTACGCAGCCTGCCATTGATCTTGGTAAGTATCCCGTTAAGGTGAGTGTTGCGGTACTGGCCCAGAACCCGGAACATACGAGAATCGAAGCAGTATATCTAATAATAAAATAATGACGAAAAATGTACAAAAAGGATGGGACGTTATGCTTGTCAGTGTAATCATGCCGACCTACAACTGCGGCAAGTACATCTTGCAATCGCTTGATTCTGTGATTGCTCAGACGGTTACGGACTGGGAAGTACAAATTGTAGATGATTGCAGCACGGATAATACTGCCGAAGTATTGAAACCGTATTTGGAAAAGTATCCGAATATCCACTATTATGTTCTTCCACAGAATGGCGGTCCAGCGGTTGCCCGAACAGAAGCTATAAAACGAGCAAATGGTAAGTACATTGCGTTTCTTGATAGCGATGATCTTTGGGAACCAGACAAGCTGGAAAAACAGATTGCCTTTATGGAAAAGACTGGCGCAAAGTTTAGTGCGACCGGTTATGGCTGGATGGACGAGGCAGAAAATAACCTGCATACGGTTTTCATTCCTCCGAAGAAAACGGATTATAAAAAATGTATCCGTTTGTCCGACCCAATCGGAAATCTGACGGTTATGTATGATCAATCTGCATTGGGAAAATTTGAGGTGCCGCTCATAAAAAAGAGAAACGACTTTGCGTTGTGGCTTCAAATTTTGAAAAAAACTGATTACTGCTACGGCATGGACGATGTGCTTGGCACATACCGTGTTGGACGCAGTGGGTCAGTCAGCAAAAATAAGTTCCAACTGGTCAAGTATCATTGGCAGCTCTATCATGAAATCGAAGGGCATAATGTGCTTCGCAGCCTGTACGAACTTGGCTGCTGGGCTTGGGTCAAAGGCACTGGGCTCGGTATCGATAAAAGAAAACAAACGAGTGTTTGAATTCTGAGAAAGATCAAGAAGTTTTATCAAAGATATTCATAAATTAAAATTGTATATGGAGGAATAAAAAATGTCTTTATTTGAAAAGTTGGTACGGAATGAAGAAAATCTCGCACTGGTAGGTTTGGGTTATGTTGGCATGCCGATTGCAGTTGCCTTTGCAAAAAAAGGACTGAATGTTATCGGCTTCGATTTGAACAAAGAAAAAATTGAACTGTATAAGTCCGGTATTGATCCTACCTTGGAAGTCGGCAATGAAACTATTTGTAAAACGACCGTTCAATTTACTTCGGACGAGTCTGATTTGAAAAAAGCAAAGTTTATTATCGTGGCAGTACCGACACCTGTGAATATCGACCACACGCCGGACTTGACACCGGTAATTGGCGCTTCGGAAATTGTTGGCCGAAATCTGACCAAAGGCGCAATTGTTGTATATGAGTCCACTGTTTATCCCGGATGTACGGAGCACGTTTGTATTCCCATTCTGGAGCGTGAATCCGGTTTGAAATGTGGTGTCGATTTTAAGATTGGCTATTCTCCTGAGCGTATCAATCCGGGCGATAAGGTACATCGTCTGGAGAATATTCACAAAATTGTTTCTGGTTGCGATGCAGAGTCACTGAAAGAAATTAAAAATGTGTATGACATTGTAATCGAGGTTGGTACGCATCCCGTGTCCAATATGCGTACTGCCGAAGCGGTTAAAGTGGTAGAGAACAGTCAACGAGACATTAATATCGCCTTCATGAATGAGTTGGCAATGGTTTTTGATCGGATGGACATTGACACCAATGAGGTTGTGGACGGAATGAACACCAAGTGGAATGCGCTTGGTTTCCGCCCCGGTCTGGTGGGTGGTCATTGTATCGGTGTTGATCCGTACTATTTCACTTATGAAGCAGAAAAACTGGGCTACCACAGCCAGATTATTTTGAACGGTCGAATTGTTAATGACAGTATGGGGGCATATGTTGCAAATGCTGCAGTTAAGAAAATGATTGAGGCTGGTCAGGCACCTAAAAAATCCAAGGTAGTCATTCTGGGCCTGACCTTTAAGGAAAATTGCCCGGACACCCGCAACAGCAAGGTGAACGATATTATTAAGCAACTAAACGCCTATGAAATCAGCCCGATTGTTGTTGATCCATGGGCCAGCGAGCGGGATGCCATGCATGAGTATGGTGTAACGTTGACGAAGCTTGAAGATGTAAAGGATGCTGATTGCGTGATCGTTGCAGTTGCACATAAAGAATTCAAGGCACTTGACCTGAACGATATTAAGAAGCTGTATAAGAACGGCAGCGATGAAGCAAAGGTTTTGCTGGATGTAAAGGGTCTTTACAATGTTGACGATCTGAGAAAGTCCGGTATGAAGTGGTGGAGACTGTAAGAAATGGAATATTGAAGGAGGAGGATAAATGAAAGTACTTCATATTAACTGCAATTATATCGGTACAACACTACACCAACTTATGATAGAGGAACTCCAAGAAAAAGGAATTGAAAATGAGGTGTTCGTACCTACCTATGATAAAAATATTGCAACGATAACTCCCAATAAGAATGTTTATGTGTCTGAGTGTTTCAAGAAGTGGGATAGACTGGCGTTTGATTATAAGCAAAACAAAATTATAAAAGAAATTGAAAAACACTACGATGTTGCAAGTTTCGACTTAATACATGCTTATACACTTTTTACAGACGGAAATGCTGCAAGGGTGTTATCTGAGAAATATGGAATACCGTTTGTTGTTGCAGTTCGAAACACCGATGTAAATACTTTTTTCAAGAAGGTGCTTTATCTGCGGAATAGAGGAATAAAAACTATGCATAAGGCACAGAAAGTATTCTTCCTTTCTGCGGCATACAGAAACGAAGTATTTAAACGATATGTTTCAAAAAAATGCTACGAGAAATTGTATAAAAAGTCGGAAATTGTTCCAAATGGAATTGATGCATTCTGGTTCGAACATTTATTCAAAGAACGAGATAATAAGAAAATCGAAAATCAAATCGATCACAAGAAAATAAGATTGGTTTACGCTGGTGGAATTGACAAGAATAAAAATATAACCGCAACGTGCAAAGCGATTGATTCTTTGAAAAAAGATGGCTGGAAAGTTGAATTTACAGTTGTAGGAAAAATAAAGGATCAGGCTATATTCGAAGCAATCAAGGACAAGGTGACGTATTTAGCAGCGCGTCCAAAAGAACAGTTGATAGATGTATATCGCGAAGCAGATATTTTTGTGATGCCATCATTAACCGAATCGTTCGGTCTTGTTTATGTGGAAGCTATGACGCAGGGGCTGCCCGTTATTTATAGCAGGGGACAGGGGTTCGATGGACAATTTCCTGAGGGCCTTGTCGGAAAAAGTGTTGACGCCAAAAACGCACTAGAAATAGAACGGGCGATAAAATACATTTGCAACAATTATTCTCAGATAAGTGAAAACGCTATGAAGCAATGTATAGCTTTCAAATGGGATAAAATCTGCGATTTTTACAAAAATGAATACGATGATATAATCCGTAAAATTGGAGAAAATTGTTTTGGCTGATTTTAATCGTAGGCTTGTAGAAGCTTGGATAAAATTCGGACGGGTTTTGATCAGTATGTGTGAGTCGGTAGAAACAAATCGGAAAGTATTTCAAGCGCGTCTTTATGATAAAACCGAACAGTTTTAATGTACTATGGATGGTGAAAAGGAAAAAACATCATGTTTGAATTTTTGATAAATGCAGATGATTTTGGGCTATCCGAAGAAGTAAATGAGGCTATTATATATGGATTTCAACAAGGATTCCTTGATCGGACATCTTTAATGGTTAATATGCCATTCTGTGATGACGCGGTTCGAAAAGCACGTCAGTATGGTTTTGATGATAAAGTTGGATTACATTTAAATCTTGTTCAAGGAACACCGCTGACAGAGCCGATAAAAAATACTTTTCTGTGTAATCAGCAGGGTGTTTTTGATGACAGGGTAATGAAAAAGGCTATTCATCGCTTGTTTTTAGGAGAAAAGGAGAAAAGGGCGGTAAAAATTGAAATAGATGCCCAGATAGAGAAATATATAGGGCTTAATATAGGGCAGAAGCATATTGATTCGCATCGTCATGCACATGTGGCACCTAGTATTTTTCCCTTAGTTGTCGAGAGCTTCAAGCAATATAATTTTTGCTCTATGCGTCTGGCTAGAAATATTCCGAAAAATGAGATTGGTGCTCTAAAGAGGTTGTTAAAGAGCAGTATTAACAGACAAATTCTAAATTTAAATGTCCGAAATCAAGAAATTGTGTATTTTGGATCTATGACGGATGTTGAAAAAGAAATAAAAAATGGAAGCACCAACTCAAATATTGAAGTGATGGTTCACCCTATAATGAAAAATGGGAAGTTCTGTGATGCAATTGAAAATGAAAGTGTAGAGGAATGGTTGAGTAGGAATGAAAATTGTATATGTAATACTTCACTATAATGCTTATGAAATGACAAAGGAATGCGTGGAGAGTCTCAAGAAAATCAAATCAAATGAATCAGAAATTGTACTTGTAGATAACCACTCTTCCAACAACAGCGGCGTACTTCTTGAAAATGATTATCAAGCTGATAGAGATGTCCATATAATCGTGAATAACCAAAACCTTGGATTTGCTGAAGGAAATAATATTGGTTACAGATATGCCAGACAGATGCTAAAAGCGGATATAGTTGTTGACATTAATAATGATATTTTAATTCGACAGCCAAATTTTGAAGAATCTTTACAGCGTTTAGCAGAAACAAGAGCGGTTGCTGTAGTCGCTCCGAAAACCATTAATAGAGAGAATATTAATCAAAACCCATTGCGAAAAAAACCATTGACAACAAAGACATTAATTAAAAGATTGATATATAACAGTATTTTTGAAGTTTGCTGTCACAATGTCGTGTTACATAAACTGTTTAAAACTGTTCATATAAAACGAAAAGAAAGGATTCAACGAGACGCTCAGATGGCCATTCGGACCGAGCATGAACTCTACGATGTAATTCCTCATGGGGCATGTGTGATTTTTTTGCCAGAGTACATACGAGTATCAGAAAATGCGTTTCCACCGATTACTTTCTTTTATGAAGAAGAAGATGTACTATTTGATTATTTGACAATTAATGGAATGCATACATTGTACACGGATGCTTTAACTGTACACCATATGGAAAAAGTATCAACAAGCACAGTTGGGAACGAAACAATTCAGAGAGATTTATTTATATGCGGTAATATGAAACGAAGCATTCTTGCACTTTTAAAGTATCGAAAAGAAAACAACATTTGTCGATAAAAATACGGAGATGTGAATTTTGTATTTTTTTTATTTGGTGTATATACTTGTTCTCGGTTTGCTTTTAAAATCAAAACCATTCAGGCTGTCCCCTAGAGGTTTTTTATTTGCTGCCTTCTTGGGAATGACATTATTGGCTGGTTTTAGGGGCGAAACGGTTGGGACGGATACCGAAACATATCACTTGATTTTGGATAGAATGATAAGTTACGGTTTTGAAAACTACAAAAAGATATGGGATATAGAGCCGGGATTTGCGATGCTAGTAATTCTGGTATCCAAGACCGTGAAAAATATGCAATGGTTATTCGTTCTTTTTGCAGGCTTCACATCGTACGCATTTGCTCGTTTTATCTACAAGCACAGCAGGGATGTGTTTTTTTCCACATTGCTGTACTATTTATTTATTTTTCCACGGACTTTAAATATCTGCAGAATGTACATAGCAATTAGCTTCTTTTTGCTTGCATACGACTGCATTCTTAACAAAGAAAAGCTAAAGGCGCTCCTTTTTATTTTTGCAGCAACGTTATTCCATCAGAGCGCTTGGATACTAGTAATTGTGTGGATGCTTACTTTTGTCAAAAAAATTGATGAGAAGATATATATAGAATTAGTGCTATGTGCAGGATTTTTGTATGCAGCGTTTGACGTTGTGTTACCGAAGGTTTTACCGTTGTTTGGCAGATACACACATTACTTAACAGGCCCAGTTCAATATCAATCAAGTTTGTCATGGAAATACGCACTTATTTATGGAATAGTATTTTTGTTCTCAGTTTATGCCATCTATGTTCTACACTGGACAAGAAAAGAAAAGATTAAAGACGGAATAGTTGTCAGTAAATACGAAGTGGCATTACAAGAAGATTTTATTATGTCTGCAGGTTTCTTTGTGTGGTCAATTATGTTCTTGCTTTTGTCCCATCGTTTTTTTCTTATGGATCGTTTTTTTGATTACTTCTACTTTAGTTTTATCGTGATTGTTCCAAATTCGATAGAATATGGTTTCAATTCCAAAAGTACAGTAGTTCTAAAATTAGGACTTGGTATTTTACTGACGTATGCGGGAATGAATAGCATCCTTGCTAATATTGCTGGTGTGTATCCCTATATACTTTGCTTTTGAAAGGAAAATGTTGCATGACGGACGAAATAATGGTTAGCATTCATTGCTTGGCTTATAACCATGAAAAATATATTGCTCAGGCATTGGATAGCTTTTTGAAACAAAAAACAAACTTTCGCTTTGAAGTTTTACTGCACGAGGACGCTTCCACGGACAATACAGCTAATATTGTTCGGGAGTATGAAAGAAGATATCCGGATATCATCAAGCCAATCTATCAAACGGAAAACCAATATAGCCAGCATGTTAACATTTGGAAAAAATATCAATTACCCAGAATAAAAGGAAAGTATATCGCTCTTTGTGAAGGAGACGATTATTGGATTGATCCATATAAACTTCAAAAACAGGTGGATTATATGGAAACACATCCGGAGTGTACTTTAACTTTTCATAATGCAGTTATCGTAAATCCAAATGGAGATGTTATAAAAAATTCCTTTTTACCCAAAAATGAGTTTTATTCGTGCTATTTCAAAGATGTTTCGTCTGTATATACAGCAGATGACATGATCAAGTTGGATTTTGCACCCACAAACTCTCTTATGTATCGAGCAGAATATGCAGGAGAATATGCGGATTTTTATGACAAGAGGGAGAGAGTTTGTGGCGATTTGATTATGCGCATATTCTATTCCTCTTTTGGGTATGCATACTATTTTTCCGATAAAATGTCTGCATATAGAATGGGCGTAGCTGGTTCTGCTAGTCAGCGTGCTAATGCGAGTGATGAAGCAATGATCAAAACGCTTAACGGTCACTTGGAAATATTAAATGACTTTGATCGATATACAAATGGACGGTATGCAAAAAGTATTGAAGAGATAAAAAAGCTGAAGATTTTTTTACATTATTATGCAAAAGGTTCCTCGATAATTTGCAAAAAGAGAGAATACCGTGATTTTTGGAACAGAGCATCATTGAAAGGAAAGATTGGGTTTTATTTAAGGGCTCATTTTGTTGGCCTATATAATATTTTGAAAAATAATGGCATTTAAAAGGTAGGCATATTAAATACAAATGAAAAAAGAGTACAGTGTGTTTTCCAATTTTTTTTGGCGTTTTTCTGAACGTTGCGGTGCTCAACTGGTAACTTTTATTGTATCTATTGTCCTTGCTCGCATTCTTGCGCCAGAAGATTATGGTCAGGTCGCATTGATTACAGTGTTCACTACTATTATGCAGGTATTTGTGGACAGCGGTCTGGGTACTGCTTTGATTCAAAAAAAGGATGCCGATGATCTGGACTTCTCTTCTGTGTTTTATTTCAATTTTGCAGTGTGTCTGGTACTGTATGCAATTATGTTTATGGTTGCACCGCTCATTGCTGGGTTTTATAGGGACAGCACTCTTACGCCGATAGTTCGTGTTATTAGCTTGACCATAGTGATTTCTGGCGTTAAAGGTATTCAGCAGTCCTATGTGTCGAGAAATATGCTGTTCAAGCGGTTCTTCTACGCAACATTGGGAGGAACAATTTTTTCTGCATTTCTGGGCATTGGTTTGGCCTATGCAGGCTTTGGTGTGTGGGCCATCGTGGCGCAGCAACTGTCCAATACAACGATTGATACCTTAATATTGTGGTTAACGGTTAAATGGCGGCCAAAGAAGATGTTCTCTTGGGAGAGACTAAAAAATTTGCTTTCTTTTGGATGGAAGATGTTGGCATCATCCTTGCTTGATACAATATACAATAACATTCGTAGTTTAATTATTGGCAAATTGTATTCATCTTCTGACTTGGCATATTATGATCAGGGAAAAAAATTCCCCAATGTGATTGTGACGAACATTAATACATCTATCGATAGTGTCCTTTTGCCAACTATGGCTAATGCACAAGATGATCATAACAGGGTCAAATCCATGACGCGTAGGTCTATTAAAACAAGTACATATATTATGGCTCCGCTGATGATGGGGTTGGCATTCTGTGCAGAACCGATTGTTCGCCTAGTCTTGACAGATAAGTGGTTACCCTGTGTACCGTTTTTGCGCATTTTCTGCATCACATATATGTTCTATCCGATTCACACAGCAAACCTGAATGCAATAAAGGCGATGGGACGTAGTGACCTGTTTTTAAAGCTTGAAATTGCGAAGAAATTTGTTGGTATGGCGTTGCTGCTTTCTACCATGTGGTTTGGCGTTATGGCAATGGCTTATAGCCTACTGATTAGCAGTGTTACAAGCCAAATTATCAACTCTTGGCCCAACCGTAAGCTTTTGAATTATCGATATTTGGATCAGTTGAAGGATATCCTGCCGGGTATTGCGTTAGCAATCTTTATGGGAGGCTGCGTAAATCTTGTTGGTCTGCTTCACCTGTCAAATATTGTAACTCTGCTGATTCAAATTCCGATGGGTGCAGTAATTTATATTGGAGCATCGGCTGCTTTGCATCTGGAATCTTATGAATATCTGATGGGCATGATTCGCCCCGTCTTAAAAAAATTCGCAAGAAAGTAAAGGCGATAAAAATGGAAAAAATCCTTTTATTAGGTGGTTCTGCGCAGCAAGTTATAGCCATCGAAACTGCAAAAAAGCTCGGCTACTACACTGTTCTGTGCGACTTCCTGACGGACAACCCCGGTCAATATGTTGCAGATAAGTTCTATCTTGTAAGTACTACGGACAAGGATGCTGTCCTCGAGGTAGCGCAGAAGGAAAATGTTGATGGCGTTTTGGCCTATGCATCTGACCCCGCTGCACCCACAGCAGCTTATGTAGGTGAAAAATTAAATCTGCCAACAAACCCTTATTCCGCGGTAGATATTCTCTGCAATAAAGATCGTTTTCGTGCGTTTTTGCAAGACAATGGATTTAATGCGCCAGTATCTATGGGATATCAAACTATTGAAGATGCGATGGCGGATACTTCCCGGTTTCGGTTGCCTGTTGTCATCAAGCCGGTGGATTCTTCTGGCTCAAAAGGTGCTACCGTACTGCATAGTTGGGATAACGTAAACGATGCATTAAAATTTGCGTTTTCATTTTCTCGTGCCCACCGAGTGATCGTTGAAGAATACATTGAGAAAAAACATCCGTATCTTATCGGTGGCGATATTTTCGTTTTAAATGGAAAAGTGGTTATATGGGGGCTTCTTAATTGCCATAGAGATACCAGAGTGAATCCATTAGTTCCTGTCGGAAAAAGTTATCCGTTAATTCTGGAGGAAGGCGATGTACAACTTGTTCAACAAACTTTACAAAGCATGATGGACAAGCTGGAAATTCGATTTGGTTCGGTCAATGTTGAATTGGTTATTGATAAGAACAATCGAGTGTGGCCTATCGACGTTGGACCGAGAGCTGGCGGAAATATGATACCGGACTTATTAGGAAAAATCTTTGGCGCAGATTTAGTTGAAATGGCAATCCAAGCGGCAATGGGACAACCTGTTTTGACTACAATACATAAACCTGAGGGCTGTTATGCAACGCATAATTTACACAGTACTACTGATGGAATATATGAGCGGATCGTATTTAGTAATGAATTAAAAAAATATCTTCAAGAAGTACATCTCTACAAAAAGCCCGGAGATCACGTGGAACGATTTGACAATGCAGCAAAATGTCTTGGAATCATCTTTATGAAATTTCCTGATGTTACAACTGCTGAAAATATTCTATCTCATATAGAAAAGCACATTGACGTTCAATTGAAAATAGAGTGAATCCATGAACAAAATGATAGATATCACGCGTTCACTAAAAACAATGTTGAAACAAAGGAGCGTTTTAAGATGGATGACAAAATTCTTGTGACACGTTCATCTATGCCAAATTTAGATGAATACATAGAAGAAATACGTCCCGTGTGGCAAAGCCATTGGCTAACAAATATGGGGGCAAAGCACCAGCAGTTGCAGGCAGAGTTGGAGGAATATTTGGGTGTGCCCCATGTGGCTCTTTATACCAATGGCCATCTGGCTCTGGAAAATGCTATTGCTGCCCTGAACCTGCCGGAGGGTGGTGAGGTGATCACTACACCGTTTACCTTTGCTTCTACCACCCATGCGATTGTTCGCAATGGACTTGTGCCGGTGTTTTGTGATGTGAACGATAGAGACTATACCATGGATGTGACGAAGATCGAAAGTCTTATTACTGATCGCACAGTAGCAATCGTACCGGTACATGTATATGGCAATATTTGTGATGTGGAAGCTATTGAAACGATTGCAAAGAAATACGGCCTGAAGGTGATCTATGATGCAGCTCATGCCTTTGCCGTGAAGTATAAGGGCGTGTCCACCGCTTGCTTTGGCGATGCGTCGATGTTCAGCTTCCATGCTACTAAGGTGTTCAACACTATCGAGGGCGGTGCAGTCTGCTTCAAAGACGACAGCTGGGTGCAACTGCTGAACGACCAGAAGAATTTTGGCATTCATGGTCCTGAGTCGGTTTGCTTTGTTGGCGGCAACGCCAAGATGAACGAATTTCAGGCGGCTATGGGTATCTGCAATCTGCGGCATTTGGACGAGGAAATTGCCAAACGCAAGAAGGTCGTGGAGCGTTACCGTGAGCGCCTTTCCGGCGTGGAAGGTATCAAGCTTAGCGCAATTCAGGAAAATGTGGAAAGTAACTATGCATATTTCCCGGTCGTGTTTGATGGGTATAAGTACACCCGTAATGAAATCTATGAAATGCTGCAGGAGCAGGGCATAACGGCCAGAAAATACTTTTATCCGTTGACTAACAGCTTTGAGTGCTATCGGAATTATCCGACAGCCGGCACTAAAAAAACTCCTGTGGCGCAGCATTTAGCACTTCGTGTATTGACTTTGCCACTGTATGCAGATTTGGCATTGAAGAATGTAGATAGTATTTGTGATATTATTTTGGCTCATTGAAATTACTAGCTTAATAATTAAAAGTTGGTTCCTAATTAAGCCTACAGAATTTTGTGTCGCAATGTCTCATTTATTGAATCTTTTTTTGGAAGTTTAAGCTATGAAGTTTTAGCTTTGCTGCCGGTTGCAAAAGAACTGTTTTTTCAAGATTTATAAGAAGAAATGGACAATTTTCACAAGTAAGAGGAGAACAATGGAAAGCGGAGCTGGAATTGTTTCTGCAATTAATTTTTTGGGCAATTTGTGCGTGGTGATTATTACAATCACAACGTTTTATTTGACGATTATAAGCAATAAATTAAGTGTAACGAGTTTGCGGGAAAGCTTTTCCAGATTTTATGGGACGGAAATTTTTCTCCAAGTGAAAAATCGCACACTGCATCCGATTTGTATTAACGCGGTTACGTTGTACTATTTGAGAGGTGGTCAAGTAATACAAAGAAGTTTTCGTAAATTTGACATTTCATATGTTGTTCCGCAATGGGAGATTTCTACGCTTTCATCAGAGCGATATACTATGGTGGAATTGGATGATATTGAATGTTTTGAACCTATACTGATTGAATTTGAGTGTGGAACGAAAACAATTTATGCGTATGAAGGTAATGTTCCAGTTAAGGAAAAGATACTGTTTCTGAGTAAAGCGTTTAAAGCAATAAAAAAGAGAACGTATGAAATTGCGACTGTGACTACTCGTTCCCATAATGAAATCGTACTTTCACCAGAAGTAGAATACGCTGTTGCAATTAAGACAAAGTCGGGTGAATATAACTGGATATATATTACAGGTTATGGAATGATGAGCGATGATATTTTTGGATATAACGCACTTCCAGAAGAAATATGCAAAAATGAGAAAGATATCAAAAAATTTCTTACATCAGAATTTGGTTTGGAAGAAGTGTATGTACAGTGCATACAAAAGTAACCTGCAACCAGAAAATACTAAATAATGGATTTCAAGGGAGGAACATTATGAAAGACTATAAAATTGCAGTTGCTGGTACCGGTTACGTCGGTCTCTCCATTGCCACACTGCTGTCACAGCATCACGAGGTCATGGCAGTGGATATTATTCCGGAGAAAGTTGACCTCATTAACCACAAAAAGTCTCCGATTCAGGACGAGTATATTGAAAAGTATCTAGCAGAAAAAGAGTTGAATCTGAAGGCAACGCTGGATGCTGAAGCCGCCTACAAGGATGCTGACTTTGTTGTTATAGCGGCTCCTACCAACTATGACAGCAAAAAGAACTTCTTTGATACTTCCGCAGTAGAGGCCGTCATCAAGCTGGTCATCCAGTACAATCCTGATGCTATCATGGTTATCAAGTCCACAATTCCAGTTGGATTTACGGCTTCTGTGCGTGAGAAGTACCACTGTGACAACATCATCTTCAGCCCGGAGTTTCTTCGGGAATCCAAGGCTCTGTATGACAACCTCTATCCGAGCCGTATCATTGTGGGTACCGATGTGAACAATACACGTCTGGTGAAAGCTGCCAATACTTTCGCCGGACTGCTCCAGGAAGGTGCAATCAAGGAGAACATTGACACTCTGATCATGGGCTTTACCGAAGCTGAGGCAGTCAAACTGTTCGCCAATACCTATCTGGCTCTGCGCGTCAGCTATTTCAACGAGTTGGATACCTACGCCGAGATGAAGGACTTGAACACTCAGCAGATCATCAAGGGCGTTTGCCTTGATCCTCGAATTGGTGACCAGTACAACAATCCTTCTTTCGGCTATGGCGGTTATTGTTTGCCCAAGGACACCAAGCAGCTGTTGGCTAACTATGTAGATGTACCGGAAAACCTGATTGAAGCTATTGTGGAATCCAATCGCACCCGCAAAGACTTCATAGCTGATCGTGTGCTGCAAATGGCCGGCTACTATGGCTATGGCGAAGATAACGAGTACGATAAATCTCAGGAAAAGCCCTGCGTGATTGGCGTGTATCGCTTGACCATGAAATCCAACTCTGATAACTTCCGTCAGTCCTCCATTCAGGGCGTCATGAAGCGCATCAAGGCTAAGGGTGCAACGGTCATCATCTATGAGCCGACTTTGGAGAATGGCAGTACCTTCTTTGGTAGTGAAGTGGTGAATGACTTGGATGAGTTTAAGAAGAATAGTCAGGCTATCATTGCAAACCGCTACGATAGCTGTCTGGACGATGTACAGGATAAGGTCTACACCCGCGACTTGTTCCGCAGAGACTAATGCTTATTGCAGCCATGTGTTCCGCCACATGGCTGTGCTGCTCAAGTGTGCTACCTCTCCGTGGTGAGCAGCAGGCAACAGATAATTATCCGGCTAAAGCATATATTTGTCAATTCGCTCTTGGGATGAGGAAAAAAACTATAATGGGAAAGTATTTTGGAACCGACGGTTTCCGTGGAGAAGCTGGAATTACATTGACTGCCGACCACGCCTACAAGGTCGGCCGTTTTCTGGGTTGGTATTACAACGCTCTTCGTGAGCGCAACGGCAACAACGAGCCTGCCCGTATCGTCATTGGCAAGGACACCCGCCGCAGCTCCTATATGTTCGAGTATAGTCTGGTCGCTGGTCTGACTGCTTCCGGCGCAGACGCCTACCTGCTGCACGTTACCACCACTCCGTCTGTGGCCTATATTGCCCGCGTTGATGACTTTGACTGCGGCATTATGATCTCTGCCAGCCACAACCCGTTCTACGATAACGGCATCAAGCTGATCGACTGCTATGGCGAGAAAATGCCCGAGGAGACCCTGCGTCTGGTGGAAGATTACATCGATGGAAAACTCCATGTATTCGATAAGGACTGGCCGGAGTTGCCCTTCGCACACCGTGAACACATCGGCTGCACTGTGGATTATGTGGCAGGACGCAACCGCTACATGGGTTATCTGATTTCTCTGGGTATCTATTCCTTTAAGGGCGTCAAGGTCGGTTTGGACTGCGCCAACGGTGCAAGTTGGAACATTGCTAAGTCCGTATTTGATGCTCTGGGTGCAGATACCTACGTCATCAACAACAAGCCGAATGGCCTGAATATCAACAACAACGCTGGTTCTACCCACATTGAGGGCTTGCAGAAATTTGTGGTAGAGAACGGGCTGGATGTCGGTTTTGCTTTCGACGGTGACGCTGATCGTTGCCTGTGTGTGGATGAAAAGGGTAATGTCATCACTGGTGACCATATCCTGTACATCTACGGCTGCTACATGAAGGAGCGTGGCAAGCTGCTGACCAATACCGTCGTTACCACGGTCATGTCCAACTTTGGTCTGTACAAGGCTTTCGATGAGCAGGGCATTGGCTACGCAAAGACTGCTGTGGGCGATAAGTACGTCTATGAGTACATGGCGAAGAACGGCTGCCGTATCGGTGGTGAGCAGAGCGGTCATATCATTTTCAGCAAGTATGCAAGCACCGGTGATGGTATCCTGACCAGCCTCAAGATGATGGAAGTTATGCTGGCCAAGAAGATGCCCATGAGCAAGTTAGCTGAGCCGCTGAAGATCTACCCGCAGGTTCTGGAAAATGTCCGTGTGACCGATAAAAAGGCCGCACAGAACGACCCGGCAGTGCAGGCAGCAGTCAAGGCTGTGGCAGAAGCACTGGGCGATACCGGTCGTATTCTGGTGCGCGAGTCCGGCACCGAGCCGCTTGTCCGTGTGATGGTGGAAGCCCCTGACCACGATACCTGCCAGAAGTATGTGTCTCAGGTCGTGAATATGATCAAAAATCAGGGCTATGGAGTTTAAAAATAGAATTGCTGCTGATTACACCTGTCGGTATAAAAACTTACTTGTTTTGAGTACTGCCTTCATTCTAATGTAAAAGGGAGACCGTGACGATGTTAAGAGGAATCTCACTTGAAAAATTTAAGGCGTTTGACACGCTGGAAGAACTCTCTATAAAGCCGCTGACAATTCTCTGCGGTGTGAACAGTGGCGGCAAATCATCAATTATAAAGAGCCTCCTTTTATTAAAGCAAAGTTATGAAAACTCGTCTGCGACAAATGAAGCGACAATAAACGGCCAGTATACAACTAACGGCTTGATGAAAGATGTGATTTACAATGGAAAGGGTGATACGTTTTCTATCGAAAATACGTTTGAGATTAAGTACAAAGGAAAACGTTTTATGACATCCTCAAAGCAGGATGTATCAACTGCAAAAGAACTGGGAAAAATAACGGGGTTAAAATCAACCGCTGTATCATATTTTAAGATCTGTGTAAAATGCCGCATAAAAAAAGGAAAAAGTGCTGAAGCTGATTGGTGGGACAAAAACTTTATTTCCAGTTATTTTATTCGTATTGAACCCCAAAATGCAAAGCATGAGCCCTTGGAGAGGGAGATTTTCAGCGTAGAGCTCGGCCATAAGCGCGATACAGCATATGATATTACGCTCAATAACTTTCCAACAGTGATTAATGAAAAAAAGGTCAGTGAACGGCTAGAAAACTGCACGTGCTATTTTAACGGAATGCGGCTGACCAATTTGTACCATGAAAGCGAAAGGCATCTCGTGAAAATGTCGGACTTTCTAACGAATGTTTATGCCATTTTTCGTATTGTGGCAGACCAGTATAAAGGGATGGTTTACTTGGGACCACTGCGGGAAAATCCGAGACGGGAATATTCGATATCAAGCATCCGAACTGTGCAGGATAGTACTGGTGCGGACACGCCTTTTGTCTTAGCGAAAAATCAAAGCAAAGAGCTCAAAAAAGAAATCAATCCGCCGTTGATGGAGAACGCGTTCTTTGAAAAAAGAAGTGCAGAAAAAGAAACCCTCATAGATGCCGTAGAAGAATGGATGAAGTACTTTGATTTGGGTCAGCTAAATGTTGAAAGCGAAAAGGATATTCTGAAAATCAATGTGAAGAAAAGCAATATCGCAGATGTGGGATTTGGTGTCAGTCAGACGATGCCCATTATTGTGCACGGCTTATCCATGGACTATGAGCAGACCATGATTTTGGAACAGCCGGAAATTCATCTTCATCCCAGAATGCAGATGCGCATGGCCGATTTTTTGTTGACCTTAGCACAAACAAATCATTGTGTCATCGCAGAAACGCACAGTGATCATATTATTAACCGTTTGGTAAGACGCATTCTGGAAGCTCCAAATGATGAACTTTTAAATAACGTTGCAATATACTTTGTAGAAAATGCAGATGGAGGCTCAAAGGTCAGTAAAATCGTTGTAGATCGAGTACGAGGCATTACGGAATGCCCAGAAGAATTTTTCACGCAGTTTGCAACAGAGAGCGGTTATATTCTGGATGCAGGCATAAGAAACATGCGAAAAAAGGAGATGTGACATGGCAATTGCAGCACTGTCTCCCTGCGTTTTAAAAGATACTTCCATGGACGAAAAGATTCATTGCCAGAAAATTGCGCATTTGGTGCAGAATTTATCCCAGAACACAGAATTGAAATTGCAGAATTACACGAGCTCTCCATATAGTAGTTACCGCATGCTTATCCCATACTACGAAGGAAATTTTACGTTGAATCAATATATTGCAACCCATATATATGCATGCATCCGGAAAATGCTGGATGATGAGTATGTTGATTTGGAAGGTGTAGAGCAGGCAGAACTTCCGACAGGTTTCTATGAAGAACAGACAGAAATAGAAGAGAAATTCTCGGCTTATCTGAACTACTTGAAAACAAGAGATTCTGTTGTATTTGTCGGCGAAAGGAATTTCGGCTATTCCAACGGGCTTGCAATATGGGCAGAAGGTGGAACGTTTACGCTAAAGGTTTCTACTTATGTAGGCATAGAAAAAACAGACGTTTTGATGCAGTACTTAAAACAACCAGAAGATATCAATGCGATTTTTCCACGAGAGAGTTTTTGCAGTGAATATAATGCGTATATTCGTCATGAAATCGAAGAAAGAGGAATGAACGAAAGCGAAAAGCAGGCTCTTTTTGAAAAAATGGGTCCGGTTGTAGCTATGTACAATTTATATGAGAAAAACGATGGCTTATCCCGGATTAATACAACACCTAGAGCCAAGCGAATCGTGTTTGAAAAAATGATCGGGGAAAAGTATTATCTGTCACAGGATCTGGAAAGCGGTGGATTTGAAGTATTCGATAAAAATTATCATCATTTGGGACAGTATGATTTTTCGGGAAAGCAAGTGAAAAAAGCTGAACCACGAAATCATAGATTACGGCATTGAATTTGAAAAAGAAATACCGTATAATAAGTACATCTTTCATATCTGTAGGAGGTGTCCCCTATGCCCCGTCCCAAAGGAAGCAAGAACAAGCCCAAGACCGTAAAAGCAACCGTTGACTTTGCTGCACAGATTGCTGAAAAGCAGTCCGCAAAGGAAGCCGCTGCTGCCGAAATCGCATCCATCACTGTGAACATCGATGCTCTGAAAGCTGACCTGAAAACCAAGAAGGCAGCGCTGAAATCCATCGACAAGGAAATTGCCAGAATCGAGGCTAAGAAGGTCAAAACTGAAATCAAGGCGGCGGAATCTGCAAAGAAAGCCGAGGCAGAGGA
>ERZ1034913.733-NODE-733-length-23648-cov-15.184334_pt1 | contig 23648 bp, 19 predicted proteins | sample MGYA00520697_ERZ1034913 | MGnify/ENA primary metagenome ERZ1034913 (study PRJEB33766, sample SAMN09781786) | gut metagenome | biome: gut microbiome | host: Homo sapiens | place: Madagascar | study: EMG produced TPA metagenomics assembly of the PRJNA485056 data...
GCCAAGATTAAAAAATTTCGAAAGCCCGCATTCCTCCCGGGGCTCAAGCCCCGGGAGGAATGCGGGAAATTCTGTGAAGTTCCTTTCAAGCGAAGTCAAGGACAGCCCGATGACCGAAGGGAAGTCTGCCGCCTGGACCGTGGGCGCGGGCGTCATGTATCACTTCGACTAAGACCTGTTCCGGGTTTCCGGCCGCAGGGGGCGCTTTTTATGAGGAGCGCCCTTTTTTGTCGCCGGCATCTTCCGCATCAACCAGCGTATAGGCCGTGCTACGGCCGCCCGCACGGGTTTGCCTGAGTATTCCGGCTGCGCAGAGCGCCTCGATTTCACGCCAGGCCGTGGCCCGCGACGCACCGGTCAACTCTTTGTAGAGGCGCGTTGTCATAAACGGTGCCGCTCCTTGCTCGCAATCTTTCTTCATCTTCGCAATCACCGCACGCTGACGGGCGGTGGCACCTGAAGCCAAAAAGTTCTGCCACAAACTCGTTTGCCTGTGCAGCGCCTGCAGACGCGTAAAAGCGCTGTCGGTTGCCGCCTGCACCATGGCCAGAAACCACAAGATCCAATCCGTGATATCGGTGCTGCCCTTTTGTACGGCTTCAAGGTTTGCGTAGTAGTCGAGACGGTTTTCAAAGACTGTTTTCCAAAGGCTCACGGACCGCCACGGCGAATCCGCATCCTGAGAAAGTGCGAGGTCCGTCACAGCACGCGCCGTGCGGCCGTTACCGTCGGTAAACGGATGAACGGTAAGAAACCGGAGATGCGCGACGGCAGCCCGAATCACGCCGTCAAGCGTAAGAGACTCTCCGTTAAACCATGTCAGAAACGCCTGCATTTCCCGGTCAACATGCCCGGACGGCGGTGCTTCAAAATGCACGCGCAGGCTCTTAGTGCAGCCCGAGACCACGCGCATCGCATCAGCCCGCCAGAAGCCGGCTTCAGGTAAACAACAGCCGGAAAAGAGAGCTTTGTGCCAGGCCAAGAGCCGCGCCTTACTTAGCGCTTCACGTTCAAGAAACGCATTCCAATGAAGCCTTGCCAGGTTTTCTGCGGTCGGTGAGATTTTGCCGAAAATGACGCTGTTCACACGCGCCGTACCGTCAACGGCAAGCCTCACGTCTTTGGCGTCCAGGCCAATCCCTTCGATGGCCGCTGTCGCCGTGATATCGTCAGCAAGACACTCTCCGCAATACTGAGCGCGGTCTTCCTCAGGAAGTGTCATCAGTAACGCCGACACTGCGCCCTGGGCTTTTCTGACACAGGACAACGGGCGCAGCAGTTTCTCACAGGACCACGTCAGATCCGGCCAGTCTTTGTTCTGCCAAAGATAGTGTTTCATTGCGCACTCACAAACGCCTCATATCCTGAAGCAATTATGCCGAGTAATCGCTTCACACCGGAAATCCTGCGGTGTGAGCAGCAAGCAGCTTTTTCCTCTTCTGACGCCAAAGTTCTCAAAAAAAGGCTCTTCGTGTGGAATTTCACACACATTGGGACGGTGTATATCGAACATTGGGACACCCCCTTTCTCAAACATTGGGACAGTCCGTTACGACGCCGAGCGAGTTAAGCTTCGGCGCTTTTTTATTGGAGGAACGCAGGACGACGGCGTACGGACAGCGCAGACTTTTCCACGGCTCTCCCGGCCGCTCACCCTACTAAGTGGGCTGTAGGCCGGGAGAGCGGTGGGAAAGTCGTGTTATCGGTTCAATCAGTCGCGTTTAATTCTTGGAATTGCTCCGTACTGTGCTTTATCTCTCATGGAAGGACCGTCCATTTCCAGTCTATGGCTGGATTTAACGAGTCGGTCCAAAATTGAATCGGCCAGTGTCGCATCGTTAAGAAATTCAGCCCAATGCCTTACCGGCAGCACACTGACTACCAGCGTCCTCGGTGTTGTAATAGTTTTCCGCCAAAATCGACCAGGCTTCCAGGTTGTCGCGGTCTTTGTTGCCCGCCACCGCCCGTTCAAGCACCGCAATACTGTCGTCAAAGTACTTCTGTGTGACGTTGGCGTTACGCGCGGCTTCAATCTGCGCCACAGCCTTGTCACCCAGGGCCGAATAGTCCCCGAGGTAAAGGTAGATGCCGGCACCGGCGCCCACCGCGAGCACAAGCCCGGCAATCAACCCCGCCCAGGCCGCCGGTTTTTCGTCCGGCGCCGTTTTCTCAAACGCCTCAAGCCGTGCGGTCACTTCCATCACGTCGCGCACTGGCAGTGGCTTTGCTCCTGCGAGGAACCCGTCTCGGACTTTGCCCGGCCCAAAGACTGGCGGCCTTACGTCACTGACCACTGACGGAGCCGCTCAGACAGAAAGCGGCTCCTCTCAGGACTTACGCCCAGGCTTTGACCGCTGCCGCGGCGCGTCCGGCTTCGCGGCCGTTCACAAGGCAATCGAGCACGGCGCAGGCGCCGATTCTCACCGCACCGTGAATGCCGCCCACAAATTCCCCGGCCGCAAAAAGCCCGGGGATGGGCTTGTCGTTCGTCACATCAAGCACAGCCGTATGAATGTCGGTTGCAACGCCACCCATGCAGTGGTGCACCTTGGGACTCATGCGGGAGACGTAATAGGGCCCCTCTCCGATCGGTTTGGCGGCCTTATCAAAGGGGCGGCCGAAGTCGGTATCCTGCTTTTTCGCGAGTAGCGCGTTATAACGGGCAATCGTAGCCCTGAGTTCCCGCTCATTCATCTTGTAGGCGCGGGCCAAAGCGCGGGCGTCGGCAAACTTTTCCACGGTTCCTGCGGCGAGCATCTTTGCAAAAAGTCCGGGCCGGAGGACTTCCAGGTGCCGCACACCGTCGTCATCGGCAAAAGCCAAAGCTTCGCCTCCGGCATTGATGACGTTCAGAATTGCATCGGTGCAGAGCTTGCGGTCACCGAATTCGTTCACAAAACGCTTACCTGTGAGGCTTGAAACCCAGAAGCCGAAAAGCGTTGCGGAAATCGAGGCAAAGTGCGTGGCAATGCCCATACCCTGCTCCTTGGGAGAACACGAGGGCAGACACTGAATCCAATCAGCCTGAATCACACGGGCGCCGATGCGGCTTACCTCCCGCCAGGCTTCAGCCGTCGCGCCGGGCTGGTTCGTGGTGAGAAACTTTTCCCCGAGCTTGGGATCAAGGCGCTTGCGGTATGTGACGTCCGCACCGAACCCGCCGCAGGCAAGAATCACGGCTTTGCGAGCGCCGATGCGCTTCACCCTGCCGCTTTTGGCGTCCCCGAACTCATAGTCCTCACGGACCTCAATGCCCGTGACGCGGCCGGCATCGGACCTGAGAATTTTCTCCATGAAAACACCGGTACGGATTTCGGTGCCAAGCTTTTCGAGTTTGGCAACAGCCGGAACGATGATCCCCTGGCCAGTCCCCTGCTTGGTGATCATGCAGCGCGAGGCCGAGTGGCCGCCCTTGCCGGTTAAGTGTTCGTTCCATTCAACGCCGATGTAGCGCCGCGTCCACTCAAAGGTGTCTGAAGCCTTTTCGCAGACAAAACGGATGTGGTCGGGATCACCTAAGCCCAGCCCGATGCGGGTCATATCGGCTATGAGTTGTGCGGGCGAATCTTTGATGCCTTGAGCTTTCTGTACGCTTGAACCCGGCACGGCCATCATGCCGCCTGAAAGCGAGGAATTGCCGCCTACAAAGGCCATCTTGTCGATGACAAGGACATCGGCGCCGGCCTCACGGGCCGCAAGTGCTGCGGCAAGCCCGGCAAACCCGGAACCCACGACAACGACATCGTGCATTTCGTCAAACTTGGGTTTACCGGCAGCGTTTGCTGCGGGGACGGCCGCAACAGCTGCCGTCAGGGCAGCTCCCTGAATCAGACGGCGGCGGGAGAGTTCTGTCATGGTTGACTCCTTCTGTATTGTCTTTGCGTGTCCACACGGGGTGCGGACGATGTAGCGCGGGTTTTACGCGCTTTCACGGTAAATGTCATCCGAAATCTTTGCCGTAAAGCTCACTTGACACAAGTGCGCCATGGTCGGCACGATGATGGAAAACGTACCCACAGGAGAAAAGACCCTGCAGTATCAGTGCAAAGTTACGGTCCTCGAGACGAAGTGTTTTCCGGACCTGCAGAAGAAGTTTCTCGCTGATTCCGAAAGCGGCCCCTGTCCCTGCTTTAAAGCCGGACAGGAGTTTCTGTTTGAACGTACGCCGGAAAACGACGGCTTCTACCATCTCGGTCAGGCTACGCGCGTGGGCGGCGGCAACTGGCCGTGCGCGGAAGCCTGGGACGCGGTGAGCCGCTACATCTACGCGGCGCTTCAGGGGGGGGGGGCCATCATGCGCAAGTGGACCAACGACGACCGCATGATGATCGCCTGCTGCAACGACGGCACGCGTCCGGTGATTTTCAAAATTGAGCGCATTGATATTCCGGAAACGGAAGAAGAGCGTGAGTGGCTCGCAAAGCAAAACTTCCGCAACACAAAAGACAACGCCTACACGGGCTGATGCTCCGATGCACCCCGGGAAACAAAGCGTTCCGTCTCCTCGCACCAGATGAGAGGAAAGACCGGATCGCCTTTCTCCTCCGGCCGCTGCGCAATCCGGCGTTCAAGGGCGGATAAAGCTGTCTCAACGTCTTCCTCCAAGACCGCCCAGGCAAAAAGAAACACGACAGGGCGCTTTTGGAAAGCAAGTCTCAGTTCCATGGGATCCGTGTCCGTCGAAACCTCAACGTCAAAACCGTGGTCTGCAAGCAGGATCGCGAGATACCGCAGGCAATAAAAAGCATCAGTCACCGGAAACCTCTGCCGGGAAATTCCGTTCATGAGCATTGAAAAGTAGTCGGCGGCATCCAGGGGATCAGCCGGTACGTCTTCAGCCCGAGCCCAGCCAGCAAACGTCGTCCGACCGAGCAGACGGTGGGCGCGGCTTGCCAGCATCGCCCGGCGCCCTTCGGCGTTGGGCGAGGTAAGCGTCACCATCCGGTCCCGGTCAACGCTTTTAATTGTGTAAAACCCGGCCTGCGCCATCAGAAGCTCGATGCGGAAGTCGCGGTCTGTCTCGTGCTCGGTGAGTTCCTTTTTCGTGAGCCTTATGGTGTCCGTGAGCGTCAGGATATTGCGCTCAAGCCAGGCATCCCGAAATTTCAGAACGACCGTGCGCTGCCGCCCGTAGCACTGCCAGTCAACCTCTACCCGTTCGTGGGGATCACGAAGATAGGAGTTAACCATCCAGGGACACAGCACCGGCGGCTTTTCCTCAAAAGAAAAGCGCCAGCCTCCATACCAGGCTTCAAGGCGATCCATGACGTCTACCGGCGTTAAGCCTGTCGTTTGCGCCGCCCGTTGAACCTACGGCAAAAAAGTGGTTTCAAGATCCTTGCGCGTAAAGCCGACGATGTCACTTGTGTCCGCGTCAAACGTAATGTCGGTAAGAGGAGCGGCTGCCGACGTCATCCTGCCGGTTAAAACCGTACGGCTCAAAGGTCCGAAGGATGTAGGACTGCAGTCTTTTCCGGAAGTCTTCGTCTGATGAGAAATGAGCACACAGACTCATATGCAGGATTTCCACGACTTTGTACGGCTTTTCCTTCCAGAGGCCTTCGCCGGCAAGCCCGTCAAACACCGCGGCACCCTCCTTAAAAAGCGCCTTCAGTGTGGTCAAAAGAAATGTGCGCCCGAACATTCTCGGACGGCCGAGGTAAAAGAGTCCGGGCTTACGGGCAGCAAGCTTTGCTATTTGCACTGAGCGGTCGCAGTAGAGTTCCCCGAACTTACGCAGGGCCTGAAAATCGGAAAACGTGGGAAGCGGCGGAAGACCTGTACGATTAAACGGCATGATTTTTAGCCTAGATTTTTGTTGTTCATCGCACCCACACTAATCAGAGGTTTTCCGGCGTGCATGGTTTAAGTTCAAAAAGAACTGTCAATAAGCGATCGCCGCCAATCTAAGGAAAGCGCCCTATCCTCATCTAAGCCTTGTAAATTAAGCCTTTTGCACTATGCAACCGTTTGTTCTCAGGGTTATCCCGCCTTCAAAGTCACGACATTCAAACGTTTGTGGTTTGCTCGGACTTAACTACCAATAATGGAGGGCCTTTTAAAGAAGGCCTGCCGGTCGGTCTGATCAATACCGCATTGCCTCTCGGAGCAACCGTTGCCGGCGGAACGCAATTCATAATTTGGAGATACCTCAAAATGAAAAAGACTCTTGCTGTAGCTGCAGTTCTCGGCGCCTTCGCCGGTTCCGCTCTCGCTGCCGATGTCACGCTTTACGGCGTTGTTGACCTTGGTCTGCAGTACACCCACTCCGATCCGGACACGGCTGCCGGCGCTACCGACAAGCTGCAGATGGCTTCCGGTTCTGAAGCAGGTCCCCGTTTCGGCCTGAAGGGGGTTGAACAGCTCGGTAACGGCGTGGAAGTCGGTTTCGTTCTCGAAAACGGCTTCAGCGCTGATACCGGTGCTCTCGGCAACAACAACCGCCTCTTCGGCCGTCAGTCCACAGTTTTCATCCGCGGTTCCTTCGGTGAAATCGCCTTCGGCCGCATGGGCCAGCTCACGAGCGGCAACGGCTCCTACGGTCTGACCGGTAACCTCTCTCCGTTCGGCACCAGCTGGGGTGGTTCTGTTGAAGGCTCCACCTACATGGTCGGCTACAACCGCATGGACAACACCGTTGTCTATAAGACCCCGACTTTCGGCGGCTTCACCGTTTATGCTCAGTACTCCTCTGACATGAACACCCTTGTCCAGGACACGACCGAAAACAAGGGCAACTCCAACCGCTACTACGCCTTGGGCGCCACATTCAATGCTGGTGCTCTCAATCTCGTCGGCACTGTTGATTCCTACAACTGGGATTCCAGCAATGGCAAGATGGAACAGCTCGATGACGGTCTGACCGTCACCCTCGGCGGTTCCTATGACTTCGGTGTTGCCAAGGCCTACCTCGGTGCTCAGTACTTTGACAACATGTTCGCCGGCACCGGCGACGCAACTAAAAAGACCCTTGACGGCTACGGCTTTGCCTCTGCCTGGAGCGCTCTCAAGCAGGCCAAGGGCTTTGGCGCAATGGCCGGTGTGGGTGCACCGGTTGCCGGCGGTACCGCCATGTTCGCTGTCGGCTACGCCAAAGCTGAAGAAGCAACCGACAATGCTGCAACCAAAGACTACGAAGTTACCCGTTTGGGCGTTTCTGCCGGCTATAACTACGCTCTGAGCAAGCGCACCGACGTCTACGCCGTTGCTGCCTACTACCAGGACGATCAGGACACCGGTACGACCTCCACGAAGCCGACGACCACCAATGTCTTCGTCGGTATGCGTCACACGTTCTAATTTAAGTCGAAATTAGCGACTTGAGTTGAACCAGAACTCCCCTTGAGGCTTTACGCTGTCAAGGGGAGTTTTTTTATAGCTGAAAACCGCGCCACAACTGGATTTTCAAGCGACTGTGCAATTTGTGTCTCAGGGTTAATACTGTAGGAGTTTTAACAAATCGGAGAATATTTGTATGTGCTTCTGATTAAACACATAATGGTGACGCCTAGAAAGGCCCGCTGGCGGCCGCTTTTATTGCAAGAGTTTGAAGCGGCATGACTACACCGGCGGCTAGCTAAGAATTTTGGAGATCTCCTAAAATGAAAAAGACACTTGCTACAGTTGCTGTTCTCGGCGCTTTTGCCGGTTCCGCTGTCGCTGCTGACGTGACCCTTTACGGTTTGGTCGATTACAGTGTTCGTTATCAGAACCTTGATGCTGATACGGCCGGCGTTGACAAAACCAACAAAGTCGACATGAAGTCCGGTGCCAACAGCGGCTCCCGCTTCGGCCTGAAGGGTACGGAAGACCTTGGCAACGGTGTTAAGGTTGGTTTCGTCCTTGAAAACGGTTTCGCCGCCGATACCGGTGCTCTCGGCGACAAGAATAACCGTCTCTTCGACCGTGAAGCTCAGCTCTTCGTCGACGGTAGCTTCGGCCGCGTTTCCTTCGGCCGCGTCGGCCAGCTTGCCAGCGCCAACGGCTCCTACGGCCTGCTCGGCGTGACGGGCCCGTTCTCCACGGGTTACGGTGATGCCACCAGCGGTCTTAAGTTCGTTGGTGCCAACGGCTTTACCCGTTTTGACAACACGATTACCTACATGACTCCGAGCTTTGCCGGTCTGACGGTTTATGCGCAGTACTCCATGGACACGAACGGCACCGATGACAGCGTTGAAAACGAGTCTTCTTCTGACCGTTACTACGGTATCGGTGCCAAGTTTGTTGCCGGCGGCCTCACTCTCGTTGGCGTTGTGGACAGCATTAACTACGCTACTGTCGGTGACAACGCGGTCGTGCAGGACATGGACGATGCTCTCACCGTCACGATCGGTGGTAACTATGACTTCCAGGTTGCGAAGGTTTACTTCGGCGGTCAGTATTTCGACAATGCCAAGAAGGTAGCGGCCAACAACGTGATCGTTGATACGACCAACAAGAAGGCTAAGATTGGCACGGGTTATACGCTCGGCTCCCTGGGTGCCGAGGGCTGGGGTCTTGGCCTCGGTGTTGGCGTTCCTGTCATGGGCGGTACCGCTTCTGCCTACGCCGGCTACCTCGATGCTGACTCCGTCGATGACTCCGATGCTTCTCTGAAGCGCTTCACCGGCGCTGTTGGCTACAGCTACACCTTCAGCAAGCGTACCAGCATGTACTCCACCCTCTCCTACACGAAGGACGAATACAAAGCCAATGGTGCCGCCGACAAGGTCAAGCCGACCTCTGTTGAAGCCATCGTTGGCCTGATCCACAAGTTCTAATCCGACTTGCGTGATTGCTGATAAGCCCTGCCCCTCGTGACAGGGCCTAAAAAGGAAAGCTCCCAAGCCGCAAGGTTCGGGAGCTTTTTCGTTGCCCGTCAGTCTCTGAGTCTGACGGTTCCCACGCCCTCTTCATCCACCGTGATCTCCGTGCCGTAAGGTTTGGAGAGCTCAGCCAAATAAAGCATCGGTTCCCTCGCCCTGGTTAACCGCGGCAGCCCCCGCTGCGACCGAGGCAACTTCTGCCCCAAATCCACGGGATAGAGCTTCACTTCCGTCACGCGCCCATTGTCCAACGTAAAGCCCGGCAGCACCGCGCGCCAAATGTTTTCCTGCACAACGTAACCTCGCGTGCCGTTAAGGCTTCGCTGATCCATGTATTCGCCGACCTTCGTGTCCGGCGTAAAGCCCTTGTTTAAGAAGGCGTCCGCCGGCTGCACCGCCACGGTCTCGGTCTCAAAGATGAAGTTCCCGATACTGTAGGAAATGACGCCGCCCCTGTAGAGTTCAATGCCGCGCATCTCATGGGGCCCGTGCCCGATAACGGCGTTTGCCCCGGCATCAATCACGGAGTGTGCAAAGGTTTCAAGAAACTCTGCGGGTTCGTTACTCTTCCGTGCCCGCATCTCGTGAGCGTGCAGGCTCACGAGAACCACGTCGGCCTGGCGGCGTGCTTCCCGCACTTCTGCCGTAATGCGAGCGAGGTCCCTGGAGTTCGGAACCGTCTCCACGTGTTCAGCGCCGTCGGTCAGTCGAAACTCAATGTTTCCAAGCGTAAAGGAACCTTCCGGGAAGGGATTGGTGTAGCCGTTGGCAATCGAAAGTTCTTTGGCGGCATTAATGAGCGTCACGTCCGCCAATTCTTTGACCATTGCAAAGTGTTGGGCATTGACGTGGTGGATGCGCTTAAAGCGTAAAGGATTCAAACCGGGCCGCCCCTTCACATCGGGACCCTGGGTGCCAGCGGCAGCTTCCGGGGCAAAGGTCGCGGTAACGCCCACCATGGCAACGCGGCCCTTAGGTGTTTCAAGCATGGCTGCGCGCGTCGCGTCAGTGAGGTTGCGGCCGGTGCCCGCATAGACCATTTGGCGCTCTTCTAGGTGCCGCAATGTTGCCAGGACCCCGTCCTGGCTGTAGTCACCGGTGTGGTTGTTAGCGGTATTAAAGAGGTTAAACCCAAAGCGCCGGATGTCGTCCAAGGTTTCCGGCGGCGACATCGCCCAGGTGCCGCCGCTTGTGGCCGCAGGCGTTCCCTCGTGCCACTGAAAGGTGGACTCGAGGTTGACAAAGGCCGCGTCAAAGGTACGGATGAGCCCCGCGAGTTCCTCAAACCCTTCGTAACCCTTTTCGGGCAGCCGGCGCGTGATAAAACTGTCACCCGCCGCAATAATCCGGACAGCCATAACCTCTTCTCCTTTGTGTTGCTACAGGGAAGAGATTAGCAAAAGCGGTTAACGCGTGCCGCCCGTCATTTTGAGGAAGTTCGCGAGCATCTCGTGCCCGTATTCACTCGCAACGGACTCGGGGTGAAACTGCACGCCTTCCACCATGAGTTCCTTATGCCGCACGCCCTGAATCTCGCCGTCGTCACTGACCGCCGAAATTTCAAGGCACGCCGGGCACGTTGCGCGGTCAATCACAAGCGAGTGGTAGCGCGCAACCGTGATTTTTTCCGGTAACCCCGCAAAAACGCCCTTGCCGTCGGCGGTAATCACGTCGGTCTTTCCGTGCATGAGGCGCTTGGCGCGCACAATCTTGCCCCCGAAGGCCTCGCCGATTGCCTGATGCCCGAGGCAGACGCCTAAGACCGGGACCTTCCCGGCAAAATATTTAATCGCCTCAAGGCTTACGCCGGCTTCTTTCGGAGAACAGGGACCGGGCGACACACAGACGCGCTCCGGCTTCATGGCAGCCAGGGCCGCCACGTCTGCCGCATCGTTACGGACCACCCGCACGTCTTCGCCGAGCTCCCCGAAGTACTGCACGAGGTTATAGGTAAAGCTGTCGTAGTTATCGATCATCAAAAGCATTTTCTAGTTCCCCTGCAGGCCGAATTCGGCTTCTTCTGCGGCGCGCAGCACGGCGCGCGCCTTCATCTCGGTTTCCTTCCATTCAAATTCCGGGACGGAGTCCGCCACAATACCGGCGGCCGCCTGCGCGTAAAGCACCTTGTTTTTAATCACCGCAGTGCGGATCGCAATCGCCATATCCATTTCGCCCGCGTAAGAGAAGTACCCCACGGCGCCGCCGTAGATGCCGCGCTTCACCGGTTCCAATTCATCGATGATTTCCATCGCGCGGATTTTCGGAGCGCCCGTGAGTGTCCCCGCCGGGAATGTCGCCTTTAAAACGTCCATCGGGGTCATGCCGTCCTTCATTTCGCCTTCAACGTGGCTCACCAGATGCTGCACCTGAGAGTACCGTTCAATGGCGTACTGTTCCGTCACATGCACGGTCCCCGTTTTGGCGATGCGCCCGATGTCGTTTCTCGCCAAATCAATAAGCATTAAGTGTTCGGCACGCTCTTTGGGATCATTTTTGAGTTCTTGAGCCAACGCTACGTCTTTTTCAGGCGTCGCTCCCCGGGCGCGGGTGCCCGCAATCGGACGGATGGCGGCAATGAAGCGGCCGTCCCGCTTTTCCTCCCGCACGAGAATTTCGGGCGAGGCCCCCACCACGTAGAAGTCCCCGAAGTTGTAGTAGTACATGTAAGGGGACGGGTTCAACGTTCTCAGAGCCCGGTAAAGCGTGATCGGGTTTTCGGTAAAAGGCCGCTCAATACGCTGCCCGATCTGCACCTGCATCAGATCCCCGGCGGCAATGTAGTCCTTGGCGCGAATGACGGCCTTTAAGTAGTCGTCCTTTTTAAAGGGGCGCTCGGCTTCGTGCGCGGTGCCCGCGCCGCTATAAGGGGCCTGCACACTCTTAGCGAGCTCTTCCTTTAAAAAGCGCAGACGGCGGCGGGCTTTCAAAAATGCGTCCGGTTCACGGGGATCCACGTTCAAAATGAAGTAGAGGCGCCCTGCGAGGTTATCTACCGCCACGAGTTCATCGCACAACAAAAGCTCGATGTCGGGGACGCCCAAGTCGTCTGCCTTCGGTTTACCGAGTTTCCCCGGTTCAATAAGCCGCACCGTGTCGTAGCCGAAGTACCCCACAAGCCCCCCGGTAAAGCGCGGCAATCCGGCCGGCGTATGAATTTTGAAGCGCTTCTGAAAGGCTTCAATGAAATCGAGCGGATCAGTATCCGTCACGCGTTCCGTCACCTTCCCGTCCGTTATGACTTCGGTGACGGGCCCGGTTTCGGTGAGTTTCACCGTGATTTTCGTGCGTGCAGGCAGTCCAATGAAGGAGTACCGGGCAAAGCGCGTGCCGCCTTCCACGCTTTCGAGTAAGAAGCTCTCCGCGCGGTTGGCAAGTTTCAGGTAAATCGAAAGCGGGGTGTCGAGGTCCGCGAGGCACTGCTCCACCACCGCAATACGGTTGTAGCCTTCGTCGGCAAGCGCTTTCAATTCATTTTCTGTGAGCATCGGGTTTCTCCGGGTTCAGCCGCCTCGGTCACCCGCCGTCCGCCACTCTGTGGATCACGGGGCAGACATAACGGCACAAAGCGGCCTCGAAAAAAAATGGGTTTTCAAAGGAGGAAAACGGGGCCGGCAGCGAGGGGGCAAAAACCCCTGAAGGCCGGCAGGCACTGCGGCTGGTACGACACGCAGCGCGCAGGAAGATGTCAGGACAAGCGGCGCCATGACCAAGCCCCCCGTGCATACCAGCCTTCAGGCTTGGCGGCACGGATTGCCCGGGTAAAACTCTCAGCAAAGGAAAGTTTGGTCATGACAGTCCGAAATGTTGATAAATGAAGCGCGAGTAAGCCCCACGCAGTCAGCTGATTGTGCCAAAGAAAAGGGCCCGCGCGGGGCCCTTTTTCCGCCTTACACCGGCTTTAAAGCCGGTTTATGCATTTCGTCAAGCAGGCTAAGGCGTTTTAGTTGGATGCAGGAATGCACATCAGAAAGCCGGCACCACCGCACCCTTGTATTTTTCCTCAAGGAACTTCTTCACGTCCGGCGAACGCAGGGCGTCCGCAAGTTTCTTCAATTCCGGACGGTTGTCCCCGGTGCGGATGGCGACAACGTTCGCGTAAGGCGAGTCCTTGGCTTCAATCGCAAGCGAGTCCTTGGCGGGATTTAAGCCCACGCCCATGGCGAAGTTGGAATTGATGACCGCGGCGTCAACGTCGTCGAGTGTTCTCGGCAGCGTTGCGGCTTCCAGTTCCACGAGCTGAAAGTTCTTCGTGTTGTTGATGACGTCAGCCGGCGTCCCCTTCACGCCCACGCCATCCTTGAGCCCGAAAAGCCCGGCGTCAGCAAGAACTTTGAGCGCACGGCCGCCGTTCGTGGGATCATTCGGGATTGCAATCTTGGCACCTTCGGGGAGGTCCTTGAGGCTTTTCACCTTACGGGAATAAACGCCCATCGGTTCAATGTGCACCGAGCAGAGAACGGAGAGCTTCAGACCCCGCTCCGCCGAGAACGTATCAAGGTAGGGCTTGTGCTGGAAGAAGTTCGCATCGAGTTCCTTATCGGACAACGCGAGGTTCGGCTTCACGTAGTCGGAAAATTCCACGACCTTCAGATTCACGCCCTCTTTTTTCAGCGCCGGCTCAATGAACTTGAGAATATCGGCGTGGGGCACCGGTGTTGCGCCCACCGTAAGCGTGACGGCCTTGGGGGCCTCAGGGGTTTTGTCCCCGCAGCCGGTGAGTCCGAAAGCCAAAACGGCTGCGCCGCAAAGGGCGGCCGTGAGAGTGCGTCGCTGCATTGTCTTTTTCTCCGAATGTTGGTTTACCGGGAAGCATCCCCCGGTTTTCAATTGTGTGCGGCTGAGTTTAAGGCAAAGTGCGTTACTGTGCCGTGGTAATACCGCATGCGCCTTTTTGGTGCAGTCCTCTCCCCAAATCCATGCACGTTTCCGGTGCATCCGCACGCTTCTTCAGAAACCATGCGTTTTCGCGTTTTGGCACGCTTTTTGCATTAATTCCCGCAGAAGAAGAACAACCGTTCTTCAGAGAAAAACAACCAACAGGGAATTTGCCATGAAGTACATCATTGCCGTCGTCAAGCCCTTCAAACTCGACGAAGTCCGTGAAGCCCTTTCCGACCTCGGGGTTTCCGGCATGACCGTCACCGAAGTCAAGGGCTTCGGGCGCCAAAAGGGCCACACCGAGCTCTACCGCGGTGCCGAATACGTTGTGGACTTTCTGCCCAAGGTGAAGGTCGAAGTGGCCGTTGACGATGCGGTCGCCGAAAGCGCCGTCGAAGCAATCGTCAAAAGCGCCTACACCGGAAAGATCGGTGACGGCAAGGTTTTTGTAATGGATCTTGCCTCAGCCGTGCGGATCCGCACCGGTGAAACCGATGCCGCTGCTGTTTAACAAACAAACCACAGGGAGACAATGAAAATGATGATGCGGGGAAAATACGCTGCGGCCGCGGCAGTGCTTGCAGGGACGTGCGAAGGCGCCTTTGCGGCATCTCCGGCACTTGATAAGGCCGACGTCGCCTGGATGCTCGTTGCGACGATTCTCGTTCTTTTTATGACGATTCCGGGGATTGCCCTTTTTTACGGCGGCATGGCCCGTAAAAAGAACATTCTTTCGATTCTGGCGCAGTCATCCGTCATCTGCTGCGCCTTGTCGGTAGTCTGGGTGGTGGTCGGATACTCACTGGCATTTACCGAAGGCAACCCCTGGATCGGCAACTTCTCTCAGGCCTTTTTGAGGGGCATTGACATTAAGAGCATGACAGGGTCCATTCCGACGCTTCTTTTTGTCTTTTTCCAGATGACGTTTGCGGTGCTCACCGGGGCGCTTATTACCGGCGCCTTTGCGGGCCGCATGAAGTTTTCCGCGATGCTCATCTTCATGGTCGTGTGGTCGGTACTCGTTTACGCGCCGATCTGCCACTGGGTGTGGTGCGCCGGGGGCTTTTTCTTCGACATGGGGGCGCTCGATTACGCGGGCGGCACCGTGGTGCACATCAACGCCGGTATTGCGGGGCTTGTGGCCTGCATCATGATCGGTAAGCGCCTGGGATACGGCCGTGAAGCGATGAGCCCCTATAACCTGACGCTTACGATGATCGGCACCTCGGTTCTGTGGGTCGGCTGGATGGGCTTTAACGGCGGCTCAGGGCTCGCCGCAAACGAACGCGCCGTGATGGCGATGATTGTGACGCAGATTGCCGCAGCGGCTGCGGGCTGCGCCTGGATGGCCTGCGAATGGATTGCGCGCGGCAAGCCCTCACTTTTGGGAATGCTCTCGGGTGCCGTGGGCGGTCTCGTTGTGATTACGCCGGCTTCCGGCTTTGTGGAACCGATGCCTGCGCTTCTGATGGGCTTGATCGGCGGATGCGTGTGCTTCTGGGGTGCGACGAGCTTAAAGCGGGCGCTTGGTTACGATGATTCGCTCGACGCGTTCGGCGTGCACGGCGTGGGCGGTATTGTGGGTGCGCTTTTAACCGGCGTCTTTGCGACGAGCGCCGTCACCGGTTCTGAACTTCCCCCGATGATGACGCAGGTCGGCATCCAGGCCGCAAGCGTGGTGGCGACGCTGCTTTACAGCGGCATCGTGAGCGCCGTGATTCTCAAGATTATCGACAAGACGATCGGCCTCAGAGTGACGCCAGAGGAAGAACTCACGGGTCTTGACCTCACGCAGCAGGGCGAACGTCTCGGTTAATCAGTTTTCAACCGTCTGCTTGCTTTTACTCCCCTTTCCCGTTGCCGCGGGGGTGCGTTCTTCAGAACGCACTGGCGGCGGGAAAGGGCTTTTTTATGTCCGAAGGAGACAGACGCAAAAGCGGCAGGCGCAAAAATGGCGGGGCACTTCCCCGCCGACAGGTGGACCCGGGTCTTTCGACCAGCCCAAAACGATCAGACGTCTCTGACCGCCCTTGCCCTGGATATTAACAGACCGCAACATGCCCGCGGTAAGACTTTTCGGCACGTCAAATATTTTGAAGCCGGAAACCGCGTTGCCACGATTTGTAAGAGCCTACAAATCCGATCTTGCCGTCGTCTTTTCCAATCGAACCTGCAAAGCGGAAAAACGGCTACCGCAGGGATTGACTCCCCTCCGGCAGCCGTCTCAGAACACCGGGCGTCAGCTCTTTAAGCGAGCTTTTCTGTGAGTTCCTTCACAACGGTGTTGGCGTCCGCGACAAGGCCGTAGTCGCACATTTCAAAAATGGGCGCTTCCGCGTCGTTATTCACAGCCACGATGACCTTGGAGTCCTTCATGCCGGCGATGTGCTGAATGGCGCCGGAAATCCCGAAGGCAAAGTAAAGCTCGGGCGCCACGATCTTACCGGTCTGGCCGACCTGGGTTTCGCTCGGCGCAATCTGCTGGTCAACCAACGCGCGGGTGGAACCCACGGCAGCACCGATCACGTCCGCAAGTTTTTCCACCGCCGCAAAACCGGCTTCATCCAACACGCCGCGGCCTGCGGCCACGATGCGCTTGGCGCTCACCAAATCCGGCCGGTCGCTCTTAGTCTGCGTGAGGTTCACAAAGTCAAACTGACGGATGCCGTCAAAGGTTACGGCAAAGGATTCAACCGCAGCCGACCCGCCTTCAGACGCAACGGGTTCAAACGCGGTCGGGCGCACGGTCATCAGAACCGGGCTTCCCGTCACTTTCACGGTGGCGAGCACTCCGCCCGCGTAGATAAAGCGCCTGAAGGTGTCGTCCGAGACCACGTCGGTTACTTCCGAAACGGCGGGAGCCGCAAGTTCCACCGCCGCGCGGGGCATGGCGGCTTTGCCGGCACTGCCGGCCGCAAACAAAACGTGCGTATAGCCGCCCGCTTTCACCGCTGCGGCAACGGCGTGCCCGAGGGCTTCGGCTTCAAAGTGCGCGAGTTTGGCGTCATCGGTCACGAGCACCTTGGTTACGCCAGCAACTTTCGCTGCGGCTTCACCAGCAGCGCCGCAGCCCGTACCGGCAACGAGGACGTCTACCGTGTCCAAAAGTTTTTTGGCGGCTGCCACCAAAGAAAGCGTCGCGCCCTTAAGACCGGCGTTATCGTGTTCGGCAATCACAAGTACTGTCATTTTCGTTTCCCGTCCGTCTTAAAGAACCTTGGCTTTGTTTTTGAGAACGTCGATCAGTTCATCAACGCTTGCGAGCATCTGGCCGGCAGCGCGGGCGGCCGGGTCTTCGGCCTCAATGACCGTCACAGAGGGCGTGAGATCAACGCCGAGGCTTGCCGCATCAATCGTTTCCACGGGCTTTTTGCGGGCCTTCATCATGTTGGGAAGCGTCACGTAGCGGGGTTCGGCAAGCCTCAAGTCCGCGGAGACCACGCAGGGCAAAGCCGATGAGACTTCCATGAGTCCCTCGTCGGTTTCCCGGCGCACAAAGGCCGTGCCGTTTTCAACGCGCAGGGCGTCGGCACAGGCCGCAAACGGGAGATTAAGGATGGCAGACACCATGGCCGGGGCCTGGGCGCTGTCGTCGTCAATGGCCTGCTTACCCATGAGAATCAGGTCCGGCGCTTCTTTCTTTGCGACCGCCGCAATGATGCGGGCTGCGGCAGCCGGGTCCGCTGCGGCTTCAAGCGTTACGTGGATTGCGCGGTCTGCGCCCATTGCCATGGCGGTGCGCAGCTGATCAACGGCTTTGGCGGGCCCCACGGTAAGCGCCACCACTTCGTCGGCAGCCCCCGTTTCCTTCAGACGCACCGCGGCTTCCACGGCGATTTCGTCAAAGGGGTTCATCGACATCTTGGCCGCTTCAATATCGGGCCCGCTTTTATCGGCCTTGGCGTGGACCTTGACGTTGTAGTCCACGACGCGCTTGACGGTCACTAATACTTTCACAGAGAACTCCGCTGCAAAAAAGAGGTTCGGGTGTGTCGGGCGCGGCACTTCGGCCGGCAGGACGCACCGGAAAAAAGAAAACACACTTTCTTTTTTCCAAACTGTCCGCGATTATACGAAGCCGACGCCCGCCCCGCCTCGGCAAAACGCACGATTTCGGGCGCAAAACTGCGTCACAAAACGCACTGTACCCCGAAAGTTCTACAGACAAACGGCGCGGTCTATGGCACACTTAGAAAATTAACTCTGACCCCGCACGCGTGCCTGTCTGCAAAGCGCCCCCTGCCCGCGTCCGGTTGCGTCCAAAAAGATTTCGTTTTTTTCGTTATTTTGTTATTAAAGGAGTAGCACATGCTTTCTGACATTGAAATTGCCCAGGCCGCCAAACTCAAACGCATCGATGATCTTGCGCACGAATGGGGCCTTGAAGATGCCGAATTCGAACCCTACGGGCGCGACAAGGCCAAGGTAACCCTCAAGCCCTGCCGTAAGGCAACGGGCAAACTCATTCTCGTGACGGCAACGTCCGGGATGCCCGCCGGGTCCGGTAAGACCACGACTTCGATTGCTCTCGCGCAAGGCATGAACCGTCTCGGCAAAAAAGCGGTTTTGGCGCTCAGAGAACCGTCGCTTGGGCCCGTCTTCGGCATGAAGGGCGGCGCCGCAGGCGGCGGCTACTCGCAGGTGCTGCCGATGGAATCAATCAACCTGCATTTCACCGGGGACTTTCACGCGATCACGGCCGCAAACAATCTTTTGGCCGCTTTGATTGACAACGCCCGTCACCAGGGTCAGGTAGACCTCAAGGAAGTGATCTGGAAGCGCGTTTTGGACGTCAACGACCGTCAGCTCCGTAACATTGTTGACGGCTTGGGCGGGCCCGCTAACGGCATCCCCACCGAAACCGGTTTTGACATCACGGCGGCGAGCGAACTGATGGCTGTGATTTGCCTTGCTGCGGGCGAAGAAGACCTGCGCGCACGCATTGACCGGCTCGTTGTGGGCATCAAGCGTGACGGCACGGCCTATACCTGTAAGGAACTCGGTGCCACGGGCGCGCTGATGGCCTTGCTGCTTGAAGCCGTCAAACCAAACCTCGTGCAGACCCTGGAAGGCACACCCGCCTTCGTGCACGGCGGCCCCTTTGCCAACATCGCCCACGGCTGCAACTCGGTCGCGGCCACGAAAGCCGCACTCACGATGGGTGAATTTGCGATTACGGAAGCGGGCTTCGGGTCAGACCTCGGTGCCGAGAAGTTCTACGACATCAAGTGCCGGGCTGCGGGCCTGACGCCTTCTGCGGCTGTGCTTGTCACCAGCCTTCGCGCGCTGCACTGGCACGGAGGGGTGGCGCTGCCTGAAATCGGCAAACCCAATATGGAGGCCTTAAAGCAGGGGCTCTGCAACCTTGAAGCCCACATCGACAACCTCAAGGCTTTCGGGCCCGCCGTTGTGGTGTCCGTGAATCACTTCGCCGGGGACGACGAAGCCGAACTCAAGGTGCTCTTTGACTGCGCCAAGGCGAAGGGCGTGCGGATTGCGCTTTCCGACGGTTTTGCCTTGGGCGGCAAGGGTGCCGAGAACCTCGCCCGCGAGGTGCTTGCAGCCTGTGAGGGAGATCCGAAACCCCTTAACTACGTCTACCCCGAAGACGCTGACGTCGTCACCAAAACGAAGATGGTGGCCGAGCGCGTTTACGGCGCGGCAGGCATCTCGCTGTCAGATGCCGCCAAGAAGGACTTAAAGCGCATCACGGATCTTGGTTTTGACAAGCTCCCCGTCTGTATCGCCAAAACCCCCTTCTCCCTTACCGCGGACCCCAAAAAGCTCGGTGCCCCGAAGGGCTTTACGCTGCCGGTGGCGCGCCTCATTCTTAATGCCGGTGCGGGCTTTGTGGTTGTGACGACGGGTTCCATCATGCGCATGCCGGGTTTGCCCAAGGTCCCGGCCGCGCTTCAGATTGATGTGAAGGACGGCAAAATCACAGGCCTTGCCTAACATTAATTCCTGACGCACAAACGGCGAAAGCGCAGTATCTTTGCACTTTCGCCGTTTGATCTTTTAAGGGCACTGCCCTTGGTGCCCTCATAAAAAAACGAATAAAAATACAGCGGAGACTTTTGTTGTGACTGAGTTTGCCAATCAGGTCTACGAGATTGTCTGGAGTCCCTTTCTCGTTTATATCCTTCTAGGAACCGGGCTCTACTTTTCCCTGAGATCGCGGTTTGTGCAGCTGAGAATGGTGGGCGAAATGCTGCGCCTCATGTTTCAGCGCAAAAACGACAATTCCGGCGTCTCCTCCTTTCAGGCGCTTTCGATGACGCTTGCCGGGCGCGTCGGTACCGGCAACATTGCGGGCGTTGCCACCGCCATCTGTTTCGGCGGCCCCGGTGCCCTTTTCTGGATGTGGGTGGTGGCGTTTTTAGGCGCCTCCAGTGCCTTTGTGGAATCAACGCTCGGCCAGATCTACAAGGAGCGCATCAACGGCGAATGCACGGGCGGCCCCGCCTTTTATATTGAGCACGGTGCACGAAGCAAATTCTTTGCCTGGGTGTTTGCAATCATTACGCTTTTAGCCTCCGCCGTCCTCTGCCCCGGCGTTCAGAGTAACGCCATCGGCGTAGCAATGGAAAGTGCCTTCGGGATTGAAACCCCGATTTCGGCGGCGGTGATCTGCTCACTGCTGTGCTTCATCGTGTTTGGCGGCTTAAAGCGTATCGCGAGCTTTACGACGGTGGTGGTGCCCTTTATGGCGCTTTCCTACATCGTTGTGGCTCTGATCACGGTCTTTTATAACGTCGACAAGATCCCCGCGGTCTTTCATCTGATTTTCACGTCCGCCTTCGGCATGGATTCGATTTTCGGCGGTATCGTGGGTACCGCTGTGAGCTGGGGCGTAAAGCGCGGGCTTTACTCCAATGAAGCGGGCCAGGGTTCCGGTCCCCACGCGTCTTCGGCGGCGAGCGTCTCGCACCCGGCAAAGCAGGGCCTAGTTCAGGCGTTTTCCGTCTACATCGACACGTGGTTTGTGTGCACTGCCACGGGCCTCATGATTCTTTCCTCCGGCTGCTACAACGTCATAAACCCCGACGGCAAGCCCTTGTTTTCAGGCCTCACCGGTATCGAAGCAGGCCCGGTTTACGCACAGAAAGCCATTGACTCGGTGATGCCCGATTTCGGCTCTCCCTTTGTCGCGTGCGCGCTCTTTTTCTTTGCGTTTACGACGATTCTTGCCTACGCCTACATGGCTGAAACCAACATCAAGTACATCAACCGCACGCTTAAAAAACCGTGGCTCCTTTATATCGAACGCGCAATTCTCATCTTCTCGGTGGGCGTATGCACGATCAAGCCCTCAAGCATCGTGTGGCTTTGTGCCGATATCGGCATCGGGCTCATGGCCTGGGTGAACATCCTTGCAATTCTGCGTCTGCACAACACCGCGTTTTTAACGCTCAAAGACTACGAAACGCAGCTTAAAAACGGAATCACGGAACCCGTTTTCCATCCCGAGAAACTCGGCATTGCCCACGCCGATTACTGGCAGGGCACTACCGCGGAAGAAAACCTTGCGGTCGAACAGGCCGAAGGCGTGGAAAACCAGCCCGCCTCCCGGGGCGTGCGAGCCTTTATTCAGAGGTTCTACAACAAGGATTAACCGCACGGGTTTTGCTCTTTTCACGGCCGGATACATTTCTGGCCGTTTTTTCTTGAGATTTCTTAACCGCGTGAACGGTGTTCTCAAACTCGTGAACACCCCCGTTTCTTACTTTCGTGAACGGTGCGCAAAATCTGTCGACTCGGTGCGCCTGTTCAACCGTAATCTCCTTGGAAAGGATTCTCCCGAGGATTTGATTTTTCTTTTCGAGCGGGTATGGTGTTATGGAGCGTGAGGAATTGACACAGTTGGTGCGTTAACTGTGTCAGTTCTGACGGTAAATGGGCGTTAAAAGCTGATACGCACGTGCGCTTAAAAATGATGCAAAAGGGCGTCAATAGCAGATACAGAAGTGCGTTAAAAAATGATGCCGTCTGTCTGATAAAAAGAGACACAGCAGGTGCAGTAAAAACTAACGCTGTGGTGCGTCAGAAATTAACGCTCTTGAGCGTGGGCAGGCCGCCGCACCGGCCACAGCCGAGGCGGCGGCAAATTCGCTATTCAGTTGTCATTTTCTTGGCAAATGTGGCTTTGTCAGGATTTGCGGACAATCGCTCTTGCCTCATATGCCTCTGCCGGTAACTTTGGCCCTTAAAACATACGCGTATTGAGTGGTGCAAGAAGCGGTCAAGAATTGCGCCGCAGCAATCTTTGTCATTGCCCAAATACCTGGGCCAGTCAGTGACTGAGCGGTTGGTTGTGATGATGGTGCTCTTTTTTTCGTAGCGAGAGGAAATGAAGGCATAAAACAGGGCAGCGTAGCTGGGGTGATTTTCCATCAGCGGATAACCAAACTCATCCACGATGATGAGATCGGCGCGGTTGATCAGTCTCAGGTAGTCGTCCACGGCCTTTTGTTGCCGCGCCTGCTCGAGCTCGGCCATCAGGTCATTTGCGCTGATAAATTTCACGCTGTAACCTTTGTCGACGATGGCTTTTTTCCCAAGAGCTATGGCTAGATGGGTTTTCCCAAGCCCGGGCTGGCCGTAAAAAAGCACGTTCTCGTGCGAGGCGATCCAATCACACTTAGCCAAGGACAAGATCTCCGATTTATCGAGCTCAGAACAAGAGAAATCGAAAGATTCAATGCTGGCCTGTGACGGGAATTTAGCCATCCCCATATTCATCTCAATTTTGTGGGTTTCCCGGTAGAAACACTCCAAACGGAGAATGTGCAGCACGGCCTGATCCGCCGGTAATCCGGCCTCCTTCAGTTCCTTCGGCAATTCCGGGTGGTTAGCCAGGTATTTCAATCGAAGCTTTGTGGCACAGTCGGTCCAGACTGCGGGCTCGAAGTTGCAGGGATCCAAAGCAATGGTTGTGATGTCAGAAGTAAATTTGGTCATGATTGAGGTTCCAGACAGTCGTTGATTTGTTCAAGAAATCGATCAGCTGAGGATTCACGATCATCGTCAATCTCCTCAGCAAAAGCCGGTGTTTCAAGGCGTTCATCCCAGCGGTAACGGCTGAGGTTTTCAGCTGAAATTCCACTGCGGAAAATCGGCAGTCCGCTTGGCAGGGCAATAATGAAAGAGCCGTCGGCGGCAAAGGTCACTTCCGCCGGCTGCTGGGCATAGCGGGGAGAAACACGAAACTTGGTGCCATGCAGCCAGACAACCGCACTGCGGGGGATAATCAGCGGATAGGTGGCAACCTGCAGCAGTGATGCCAGCTTTTCCGGAAACACAAGAAAAGGTTTTTCCTGCGCGTACAGATCGTTTTCACTGACCTTTCTTCCATTGGGAATCAGATATTTCGGAATATCGGCCTGCTGATGAAGCCATTGCTCGACAAATGCCTGAAGTTGCTCGATAGTGTGGATTTCAAAGCCTTGCTTGGTATCGACGAGTGACTGCGCAACGACAAGGCAACTGTGCTTCAAGGTAGAACCGAGACGTTCTACCCGTCCTTTTGTCTGAGGACGCAAGGGACGACAGGCCTTGGGCTGCACACCGATGGTGTCACACAGCCACTGAAAGCGTGGATTGAATTTGGCCTCGCCGGGCTTAACACCGCGCCGGACAAGACCGATATCGTTGTCACACAAAATTTGTCGTGGGATTCCCCATCGCGCAAGGCACTGTGTGATTCCGGTGAGCCATGACTTCTGTGTCAGATCCGGACAGATCAGGAAAAAAGCACGGCGTGAGCCCTCTCTGTCAAAATACTTCCTAATCGCTAATCAGGAGGGCACGGAGAAGATAAATGGGCACCCCATACCCGCTCGAAAAGAAAAATCAAATCCTCGGGAGAATCCTTTCCAAGGAGATTACGGTTGAACAGGCGCACCGCGCGGTATTTGTCAAGATACTTCAAAAAAATTGGTTAGGAGTCTTTTTACCCCTGAA